>Ga0214477_100275_pt1 | contig 36948 bp, 21 predicted proteins | sample M1_20Mar14CPVII9_FD_165058 | JGI IMG/M metagenome (GOLD analysis project Ga0214477, IMG submission 165058) | Marine eukaryotic communities from Monterey Bay, California, United States - M1_20Mar14CPVII9sort6BwellC16 | ecosystem: Environmental > Aquatic > Marine > Unclassified | place: USA... | reverse complement strand
GAAAAGAAGAAGAAAGAAGAGGAGGATGCACAGAAACTACCATTCTTTAGAAAATATACTACAAATAATAAAACTAATGGAACTGATAATAATACGAACGAATCTACAAACAACAACGATACAGATACGAATACTTCTACAACAAATAACGATACCAATAATACAACAAATGTTGGATTTATTGGACCATTACGTACTGAAAATAATCTATCTCGACGTCTGAAACACTTACAAATCATCTACTAATTAACGAATATTGCCAATTAACTAACATATAACAACCAATTAACGTTGATCTCTTCACACATAATACCAAATAACTAATAGATAATACCACTAAATCACTAAATAACGCATAATACCATCCAACTACCAATAAACTACCACCAAATAACGTCAATACCAATTAACTAACAATAAATACCACTAACTAACTATAGCAACCACTATATCAACCAAATCTACGAATACCAACACCAACTAATAACTACACCACATACGCCAACTAACAGCGCCACGTAATCGTTATTCGTCAACAATTATATTAAGTATTAATTTAATATTATGAGTACCAATAGTTCATTTGATACGATATGTTTTGATAGTTGCAATTGTGTATGACATCTTGTTCGAACACACTTTATTACGTATTTAATATATACGTGTATATCGGGGTATATTGGGATTATTGTTACGATCTTTAAAACTTGATTTAAAATATATTCAATACGTTGTTAATTCATTCAGTAGTCTTGATATTATTATACCAAGCAATAAGTTATATATTTAGTTGTGCGCTGATGAGTTGTTGTTTGTTTGTGCGTGTTGATTACGAATGGTTTGTTGTTGGGATGGAATAAACGGTTGTATTATAAAGACATATATGATTTAATAACTCTCTAAGATGACGCAGCTGCAATGTATCGATTCGTGTGCTTAGTATGTGAGAAAGCAATATATACACACGGCAATACACAAAGCAAAGTGTGCACTAACTGAATGATTGATTTCGAATGGTCAATTTGAATTTGCATTCTAAACTAATAAGGATAGTTTTGTCCTCTCTTTTTCCTCTTCTTTCCTCTTTTTCCTTCTTTTCCTTACGGCGCCTCCACCAGCATATTCCTTAAGCCCAAGTAGCGAGTGGTTGTTGTTTTGATGTTCTCTAGCCGATATGTAATGCTCTACTCTTATTTGCTTTAGTATTGTTCTGCATCACTAATAGATCGTTAGGTGCCTGCGGTGGTAATATTTAATGAGCTAGAGATCCTCCGATTTACCAATATCGAATAAATGTTTGGTGTTTGTCGACTTCAAAATAAATTATGTGCACAACTGATGTCTGGGAGATTTATACATTCAACAACACCAAGTAAGCGTCAACTTTGCAATAAACTGATGTTTCCCAGACATATATCAACATCATTAAGACCGCTTAGCACTAATATATCATCTACTGGTATCAAACCAAATGTATCTCTTGAATTTGACGATAGAGTTGCAATACTAACACTGAACAATCCTCTTAGGAGAAATGCATTAACAACTCGAATGATGGTTCAATTAGATCAACATGTTCAAACATTATCAAATAACAACATACAAAGCAAAACAGATACAAATACTCGTGTAGTAATATTAACAGGTATTCAGGGTACCTTTTGTTCTGGACTAGATCTTACTGATAATGAAGAAACAGAAGAAGAAGAAGAAGAAGACAGTTTATCATCATCATTGAAGGAGGGTAGAAATATGATAAAACACATGACAAGAGTAACTAATCAACTCTTATCTCTTCCAATACTATCCATATCAGCTGTTGATGGATATGCAGTTGGTGGAGGTGCTGAACTAACAACAGCTACTGATTTGGTTATATTATCTAGGGATGCAAAGATTGAGTTTGTGCATTGCAAAAGAGGTGCTTCTTTTGGTTGGGGAGGTGGTAGAAGATTGGTCAAGAAAGTAGGAAGAAGAAGAGCACTAAAATTGCTTTTGTTGGGTGAATGTATATACGGAGAAGAGGAAGCTAAATCTTGTGAATATGCCGATGCTGTAGGAGATGAAAGAGAGACTTCTTTAGACGCAACCATGAGATATATCAAACCAATATTAGAGTTACCATGTTCTCAATCTATAAGAGCAATCAAAAGCACAATATCCTCAGCTGATGATGAAGCTATTGTTATAGCCATGAAACGAGAACAAGATTCATTCTTAAGTGTTTGGGGTGGAGAAGCAAACATGAAACAGATACAAAAGACAAAGGATCGTTTGAGAGATAAGGAGGATGATAAGTAAATAGAATTCTATTCATACCTGGTCTTAGCTACTTCTTTTACATAGCTCCAATGTATTCTCAAGTCGACTTGGGTACAGGCACGCTCTCATACAGCTCTGATTCCTCAGCTATTCCATAAAACGGGTCATTAGGAGAAGCCTCAACCACTTCATATGGCGGTAGACCATTTGCATGCACCTTATCCAGTAGTTGGGCACAATCTCTTGACAAGTGACGAAGATATACTCTCTTCCCCAAGGCACCATATCGATCTGCAATTGTGTTGATTGCCTCCAAAGCAGAATGATCATATACCCTACTATTAGTAAAGTCGATCACTATGTCATCCATATCATCCTTTACCTGGAAAAGACGGGAGAAAGACTGTGTACTGCCAAAGAAAAGAGGGCCGTTGATGTTGTAGCATTTAACAGCTCCTAATGTTGGCCCAGTTGGGGGCACAAGTTTAGTTTGTGATATGGTGGCTGAGATGGTAGTTGATTGTTTGTATGCAAAGGAAAGTGCTGATGTAATTGTACCAACGAATACTGCTTTTGCCAAATCATCTTTCACAGTAATGAAAGTAGTCAGAGCTACAATTGCCAAGTCGATGTTGGGAATCTTTCCCAAAAGCCTCAAACTACCCCAACTAAAGGTGGACTGACAAACTAACAACATCACGCCTGCTAGAGCCACGACAGGAATCTGACCGAGAAGAGGGGCAAAGGATACAATACCCAAAGCTAAAAAGATTGCCATTGATACACCAGATAGACGACTCACACCACCTCCACTTTGAGCGTTGATGAGTGATTGTCCTATCAAAGCACATCCACCGATACCACCTGTCAACCCTGATGCCAAGTTGCCAATACCTTGTCCAATAACTTCTTTCTTGGTACTCCCTCGTTTCCCATCATCAACTATTCCATCAAGCAGTTGTAAAGTTAGTAGAGACTCAATACTTCCGACAGCTGCCATTGTAATTGCATAAGGTAGAATGATCCTCAGCGTCTCAAGCGGGGCATTTGTCAGCGGTGTCCAAATTGATGACGGAAGTCCAATCTTTGGCATAACAGATAAACCTCCTTTGAATGTCTCAGCTCCAGCGATATCTGGAAGATGCGCGTTATCACAGTTTATGATGAAGAACGAGAGGAGATTATAACATATGTTAGTATATATGATATGCAAGGGCAATCAATAAATGCAAACTAAGGTCAAATAAAACAGCCAAGTCGTCGAGACTTTATACTGAACACATGAATTCTTATCATAAAATAAGACTTTCCTGCCAACGTTTTGATCGGCCATTTGAAGACTCTTGCCAGTGCAGTTGATATAATAACTCCACCAAGCGTTGGTGGAATAGCTTTAGCTACCTCTACTTTCTCTTGAACTTTGGGTATTCCAAAGCGAACAAGTGCCATTGTTAACAACGCACACACATAGGTATATCGACCTTCAGGACTAACAAGTGATAAGAACTTGCCAGCCGACTTGAAGTGAGTAAGTTGTGCTTTCGTCATTATGATAGCCAACCCGTTAACAAATCCAAGCATAACAGGATGGGGCACTAAGCGAATTAATTTCCCACAGCCAGCTGACCCTGCAGTGATTTGTAATAAACCGGCAAGAGTGGCACAACCAGCTAAGTATCCTGGTCCATGTGATGAACAAAGTCCTGCAACAACAACTGCACAAGCTCCACTAGCTGATGAACAAATTCCAGCTCTTCCACCAAACAGAGCAGCAAAGAAACCCAACACAACTGTTGTCCACAGGCCAACTAGTGGGTTGACTCCAGCAACAACTAAGTTTGCAATAATGTAGAACAATATACATGAGATATGAAGCATAAAACTGCACATAATGTAAGTATCACAATAATATTACTTACATGAAAAACTCACAGCCTCGGGTACCATTGCCAAACTAACAGCGAGTCCAGCTGTAATTGCCGTTAAGTACTTTGGATTCGTTAAATCGGACTTTGCTCCTAATAGACTCTTGGCATTAGCAACAATACTCTCAAGCTGTGATGGCGGTGTAGATTCATCTGTAGACGTAGAAGATAGTCGACGAGATATTCCTCGAAAGGGAGTCCCTGATATTGGTACCGATTTACCTTGTTTCCCCTTTGCAGTGGTAGATGTAGTCGAAGTTGATGTTTGCGAGTTTACCTCCCATCGTTTGGCATTTTTATTCGGTCGAGCGTTTGGGATGGGGAGCGCTGGATGAGCAAAACACTTAGTGGATGGTAGTATCGCTACAGTTAGAACAACAGAGAGGAGTATTCGTAGCATTAGTAGTGATATACTATATTGGATTGCAATCAGTAGGTTGTATAGGGCAAAGATGATGTTTGATGGCAGTAACTGAAGGAAAAATTATGACAAAAGGATACCTCTCTCTCTAGAGAGTGTTGTTACATGCATGCAGTGACTCATGATGGTGAGCTCTAGTCCCCAGGTGAGCTACCTCACCATATGAATGAATATAGATGATGAATACGATGGTGTTTGTATTAGTTACAGGATGGTAGGATTTAGGAATTGATTGATGATTGATAGTTGGTGTTTAAGAGAGATAGTAGAGAAAGCCTGCAACTGCGCGACAATGATAGGATGGTAGAGTTCAGGATAATAATGATAGTATTGGTATCATTACTAAATACCAGTGTAAGTAAATGCTTTCCGGTACGAGCCAAGTCTCAGTCTTTAGTAGAAATGAGAAGATTGTCACTACAGAAAACAAAGAAGAGTAATAGCACAAAGAAGAAACATGGTAGTATTAAACACATGCAGCAAACTGATATATCATTGAGTAAATCATACTTATTAGATGTAATAGATGAGGCATTCTATAGGCAAGAATCTGCTATTGAAGCGTTAGATAGGGAAGTTGAGCGACAGAGGATACAGCAACAACTTGACTATACTAAAAGAGAGAGAATAGAAGCAAGGAGAAATGAACTATCTATTATTTCAATAAAGTTGACGAAAATACAATCATCTTTACATACCCGTCAATTAGATAAAGAAAGTATGGAACAAATGAAGCAACAAATCTGTAAGCTTGGGTATGCATCTATATTCAAACAACGTCAATCTTCATGGAAATCTAATGAATCAAAAGAGAAAGAGTTTGGAAGACCTTTTGGCTTTGATGGTCAATTATACTACTCGCCACTTGGAGTACCAATCCTAGTTGGTAGGATGAATGCTCATAAAGATGATATAATGAGAAATGCAGCAAATGGAGCCGACTTATGGTTTCAAGTAGAGGACTATAATGGTAGCAGAGTACTACTAAGAACCTCACTCATGAGGGGAACGATGAATTCAAAAAAGTGTAAGCAGATGGCCGCTGATCTTGCTGCAAAGTTTAGTGTATGGGGTGATCACAGATACGAGTCGATACCAGTAATATATACTGATAGTAGGAAAGTTGCAAAACGTGGTACCAAAGTTGGTAGTATGAAGAAAAGCAAGAGTCTCGGAAGAATGATGGGCTATCCGAAAAATGTTTAATAATGCATTCCTCGAAGCTAATATCATGATCCGATAGCTTTCTAACAATTATGTACATATATTCATTATTCTAACCATTCTTATCACTAACTCTTCTTAACCAATTATACTTATAAAACTTATCACGTGAGCTGCCATCATTGTCGCCAATCTCTCATCATCTTTTGTGAAGTCAATAACCTTATCTTTCTGTTTCTTGTTGATCATTTGGATACCACCAATAACTTTACCCTCTTCATTCTTTATTGGCATAGCAAGTACACTCTTTGTATGGAAGGATGCCTGTTTATCATGCTTTGAATTGAATCGATTGTCCTGATATGCATCCGGGATATTGATAAGCTGACCACTCGTGACACAGGCTCCTATTATCCCTTCGTCTGAACCGAGTTTAATGATATCTTTTGTATCTGTTGCAACTTGACTCCATAGCTCGCCCTTATCTTCATCAAGCATGAATAATGAAGCTCTCTCTGCCCCAAAGAGTTGCTTTCCATCATTCATTACATGTTTGAATATTGTCTCTAGTTCTTTAGCACGCTTTGCTCGATCCGCAGCATCAGTATCCATAAACAATAAGCAGCTCATTCCCAATAGACAACCAGTCACAACACCAACGCACGCTCCTAGAGTTCTCCATATTCTAGTTTGTCTCATATCTAATTGTGCTTCTGTTAAATGATGATGCGGAAGATTCAGTCTCGCCACGGCAGCATCTACAGTTCCACCGGAAATGTTTCCAGCTACATCACTAAAGCACTGTCCGAAGCCTGCTGCCGTCATGGTCGAGATACCGAGAGCAACCCCGAACGTATTGTCTATTGCATCACCTGCCTGTATCATTACTAAGTTATCCATAAATCCAAATCCAATCATTGGTATTGCATATCGAAGTGCTACTATTTGCAATTGTTTTGCAGTGGGAGGTTGTATCTCCTTTGAGGTATTGAATCGACGAGAAAATATCCTATGTGTATGTGGTTTTCTTATTTCTCTCATAGAGAGACGAAGAGGCATTCTTAATGCAATCATGCTTTATCTTGCCATGTCATGCAATATCACTTCCTTACATATATCAATGAAGTTGATGTCTTACGAAGTAAGAGAGGTTTGTGAGTAAACGATTCCACCGCCAAAATAGTGAGTGGTTGCTCTGCGGTACTTGTAGTTATGCGTGCTAGACTCCTATCACCACCCAAAGACAGGAGATAGCTAGTGTTTTATATTGGAGAGTAGTGGTATATTATATTGGCGGTACATATCATGACTTCAATAATCAGCCGAAGACTCGTCTTTACAAAACTCCCAAGAAAGCATAATTTTTGTATTCGTCATCTAAGCAATGCACAAAACAATACTCGTCCAAAGATGGCGTGGTTAGATCTTCGAGGTGCCGGTCTATCAGCCATTGAAAGATTATCAATCGAAGAGCTATTACTTCGTCATGATCCGTTAGAACGATGTTGGGGAATTATTGGTATACATGAACCTACACATAATCGTATATTGACGACGCCTTTACCTCCTTATGATAATGCCGATAAAGATAGAAATCAGTCGAAAGAAGAAGATAGATTAGTAGATTTATACGGTCATGTCAATGATCATATACCTAATAGAAGCTGTGCAATAATAATGGGTATTGGTGGTAAACCTGAAAAGTTGATAGATATACAATCTGCCAAAAATGATAATGTATTAGTTATTAAAAGATTCAGTGGCGGAGGTACGGTAGTTGTAGATCATTCATCGCTATGGACAACATTTATTGGTAGGAATAAGTTATTGAAAGATAGCGTGAAGCCATATCCCAGAGAGATTATGGAATGGAGTGCAGATAGTATTTTTGGTCCAGCATTTGATAGTCTGAATAGAGAAATGATAAATGCCTCATCTGGTAATAAGAGTAGAAAAAGAGGAAGACAAACATTGGTATTTCAAGGAAAGTCTTCTGGTTGCAGCGATGTTAGCGGCGAATCTTTAGTACTACCGCCGTCTAAAGAAGAAGAAGAAGAGTTGATACCACAACAAACAAGTACACTCCCATCATTTCAATTGAGAGAAAATGACTATGTACTAGGGGAAAGGAAGATTGGTGGCAATGCACAAACTATAACGGGTGATAGTTTCCTCCATCATACTAGTTTTCTTTGGGATTGGGATAATACAAATATGGAATACTTGACACTACCCGATAAGCGACCAGATTATCGAGGTGACAGGAAAGTCCGCGTTAGTATTGTTTCATGATGTGAATTCATGTGTTCCATATGTATTTGAGATTTGAGTGCTTCATTGGCCTTCATATATCTTCATTTGATTGCCTTTGCAAGCCGTATGCACTAACTTGAGTCACTATTATCTCTCTTCATCTTCGTCAACCGCTAAACGCGCATCTTCCAGATCACATGATGACTTTTTAGTACGGCTAAAGGATCATTATGGCAATCATGGCGACTCTTCTATAAATAAGAACTCATTATTTCGACATGTAAAGACTGCTACAAATGCTGGCTTCGATTTGGAAGAGATGACATTAAATAGTGTTCTTAAGATTGCAAATGACAAGTTTGGAGGATTACAGCAATGGTTTGACACAAAATGTAGAACTAAGATAGTAAAGCTATAACCTAATTACTCTAACAACTTGAGTTTTCTTTAATCTACATTTTACATCAATTATTTACTACTTAGCAAATCCATCACAATACCTCAATCAACAACTCAAGCCTCCTTTGCTACTTCAGCCTTTGATGACTCATCGGCATCTGCCTCTTTCTCCTCCTCTTCAGTGTGAACCTTTTTCGCCTCTGGCTGTGAATCATCTTCTTCACCCTTTTCATCTGAAGCAGAATCCAGTGGACGCTTCTTAGATGCATCACCGGATCCGCCTCCAAAAGGACTAGAACCAAATGCAGACGGCTTCGCTACTGAACCAAATCCTCCACTGCTAGTACCAAATCCTGTCCCAAACTTGGCTGGTTGACCAAATGATGCAAGTGTTTGAGCTGCATCCATTGATGTAGTAGAGGGTGCCGCTAATGTGATGGGAGCACCACTTCCAAATACAAACTTGCCTGGCGTGTTGCCAGTCTTTGGAGGTGTAAGATTGAGAAAAGCACCACTGCCCTTTGGCGACGATTCATCAGCTGGTTTGGCGGAAGTAGTAGCCACACCAAACCCTGTAGTTGACGGCTTACTAGCAGCTGCTCCACCAAACGTTGTTGTAGAGGCACTTCCAAAGATAGGAGCAGTACCACTACCAAAAGTAGGAGCTGCACCACTACCAAAACCTGACGACGATCCAAAGGTTGGCTTGGGACAGTCCGGTTCTGATTGCATAGTTGGAGGTTTGGGCATGCTTCCAAAAGTACTGGGCGGTAGAGTAGTTGAGCTTGAACCAAATGTCAACTTTGGTGCATCTGTAGATGAAGTATCCTTGACCTCGGTAGTCTCTGGAACGGAAGCAAGTGGCGGTTTTGGTGATAAAGTCGCCTGCTTTTCTTCAGACTTATCAACATCCACTTCAACTGCAGATGAGTCCTCTTCTTTTGATGACTTGTCATCACTATCAGTAGTGGACGATTTCTTGGCAGCTAGTTGCTTCTCAGCCTCAAGTTTCCTAGCCAACATGGCAGCTTTCTTCTTCTTCATTCTGTTGAGATGGATAAAATAGAAGGAGTGTCAGATGACAAATGGACACGAGCAAAATAAAGGCAATATACAATACACAAACTTACAACTCCAACTTCATCTTCATTTCATCTTCCTTCTTGGATGCGGCAGAAGATGGGGCCGTTTGTTTCTTTGTCAAGACAATCTTTTTGATAGGCTTGGTATTGGCTGCTGGGGGCGGTGATTTGGGAGTAATATCCTTCTTCTTTACGGTAAACTTCTTAGATGGGGCAAGAGCCTTATCAGCTGCCGAGATTGTTGTGGTGGTAGGAGGATCCTTCTTGGCTGTGGCGGCAGTAGGTGTTGGTGTCTCCTTCTTTGCTACAGTGGTGGTGGCATCCTTCTTTGCGGCAGAAGTATCCTTCTTCAACACTGCCTTTTTAGTCTTTGCAGCAATCTTCTTGGCCGAGGCGATAACGCCCAACTTTGTTGTGGCAGTCTTTTTCAAAGGTGGTGATGTCGTACTCGCAGCAACAGCAGAATCTGCTGGGGCGGCATTCTTCTTGGGAGCGGCAGCCTTGCGTTTCTTGCCCTTCTTCTTGGTAACGGCTGCAGTTGTTTGTGTTGTACTAGCTGTCTCAACTTCTGTTTTACCATCCGCATATGTCTTGGTTTCTGTTTGAGTAGGTTTGGCCGTCTCGGCAGCTGACTTGTCGGATTCTTCAACAGCACTAGTTGTTGATGCCTCTTTCACTTCATCAACATTTTCTGTCTCAACGGGTGTCGATGTCTCCTTCATCTCAGCATCGTCCTTTGGCTTCTCGCTTCCGGCCGGCGCAGCTGGTTGAGCAGCAGAAGCTGATTCAGTACTACTATCAGCAGTAGAAGTACTTGACGTTGTTCCACCAATTTGTTGTTTCAAGTCGGCAATCTCCTTCCGAAGAGATCCCTCTGTCGCCTTAGCCTTTTCTTCAACTACCTTTGCATTCTTAAGACCATTCTGCATCTTCGTCATCATCTTCTTAAGGTTGTCAACCCTCGAATTCACAGCCAGAACCTCAGCCTGCGAAGCCTTGAGTTCTTCTTCAACCTTCTTGGTTGCTGCCTGGGAATCTGCAATCTTCTTGTTAGCAAGCTTATTTGACTTGGCTGCTTTTGCCAACTCCTCTTTCTCCTTCTTGGTCTTTTCAAGCGCTGTCTTGAAGGCATCAATCGAAGCCTTTTGGGATGCATTCTCTTTATTGAGACGTGTTACGAATCCCTTTGCCTTGGTTGTGGTAGCCTCCGCTTTATCTTTCTGTGTCTTCATTGTTGAACATTCTTCCTTTAGCTTTTCAACGGTTGCAAGGGCTTGGGCGTGTTCCTCGGGATCGATCTGATTAAACTTGGACACAAGACTGTGAACACGGCCCTTCCAAGCATCCACCTCTCGTGATAAACTTTCTTTCTCAGCCTGCAAAGCTGCATGTTCAACCTGCATGCTCCTCATCTTTTCTGATTGAGGAGCGGTCGAAGTCTTTAGAGAGTTGAGTTGAGACTGAACATCAGATAGTTTCTTTGTCACCTTTTGTGATTCCTCTCGAAGCATGGTGTTACTCTCACGAATAAGTACAAGTTGTTCCTCTGCACTCTTGAGCTTGGTACGAAGCTCATTTGTCTCCTTTTCGGTTGATGATCCACTTCCATCCTTATTACCTTCACGCAATTTCAGCTCCGATCGAGCTTCTTCTAGACTTCTCTTGGCAAGTTCGGCAGCTGTACGTTCACGTTCAGATGCGCGTTTGGCAGAGGCGAGATCTGCTTCCAACATTGTACATTCAGATTGTTTGAAACGGAGAAGCTCACGAAGATCTGATAATTGCTTTGAGCTAGCATCATCAGCCGCCTTATCCCCAGCATCATCTCCAACGAGTTGAGTTGCCTTGTCAGATTGAAACTTGTCAACTGTTGCAGATAAAGAAGTCATTTGGTCATGTAACAAATTGTTCTGACTACGCATATCGTCCAACCTCGTCTTGGCCTCTTGCAGCGACTTTTCAAGTTGTGTCTTTGATGCGTCCCATGCACTCTTCTCTGCATCAATTTCAGCCTGAGCCGTAAGAAGCTGAGACTCGGCAGTCTCTCGAAGACGTTGTTCCGATTCCATCTCAGAACGTGTATCTCGCAAGGCAGTCCGAGCCTCAGCATGAAGGGCCAATTCACGCTCGTAGTTCACATTAGCATTCTTTGCATCAAGTTGATACCGCTTTGCTTCCGTATTTAATGATTCCATCCTAGCAATGGCCTTGGAAGCATCTTCCTTGGAACCCGACAGCTGAGTTGTCAATGAATCAATCTTGGCCTTGAGCTCGTTTACGGCCTTGTCTTTCTCGCCACGGTGCGACATGAGATCCTTGGTCAAGTCTGCAACGGCCTCTCGTTGTTGAGCCTCAGACTTGCGCAACTTTTCAAGTGTGGCTGTGGTTTCATTCTTATACTTGGTTGATGCGGCGGTGATTTCAGCCACTTGCTCTTCACTTGACTTGGCAATTGTCTGAAAGTCGGCAATGCGCTTCTGAGCAGTCGCAAGGTCTGACTTAGTAGTCTCAAGCTCAGTAGTCATCGTTGCAACCTTTGCCTCAAGAGCTTCCTCGGCACTTGTATCAATAGTCACATCCCCAAGCTTGACCTTTGCAGCCTTCAGTTCCTTCTCACTCGTCTTGAGTTTGAGTGTTAACTCTTGGACCTTTAGCTTCAACTTTGACCCTTCCAAATTCGCCTTGGTAATATTCACTGTAGCCGCTTCCTTCTGTGTAGTAAGATCCTTAACACTAAGCTCCAACTCAGCAATCTTACCCTCCAACTTTTGAACAACAGTGGCATGCTTGGTGGCATCATCTGACTGAGATTCTTGAATACGCTTCATCTCTCCTTGTAGATTCTCAAGCTCACCTTCCGACTTAGCCGTGAGACTAGCTTCAATACGCTGAACTGATGAAAGAAGAGTTTCCTGTCTGGCAATTTCTGATCGAAGTGCAGTTGCCTCAGACTCCATTCGCTTCTCATTAGCCGTAGAAGTCTCCAATTGAACCCCGATAAGTCTCATCTTGGAGGATGCCTGTTGATACTGCTGCTCCTTCTTAGCCAACTCTCCCCTCACTGCATCCAAATGGCTCTGTGTTTTGTTTAACAACTCTTCCAACTGCGCCTTACGTCTTGACTCACTTTCGTTTTCTGATTTCAACATTGTCAACGAGTTCTCTAAACGTTCTGTCTTGCCTTGGTAATGCGATACATCAATCTCAAGACGTGCCACAGTTGCCTTGGTAGTGGTTAAGTCACCACGTAAACGTTCATTTGATGTAGTCAATTCATTGGCATGTGTATCAACACGTGCCAATCGTCCTTCCAATGCTTCCCGTTCATGCTTTGAACATGATACCTCAGCCTTGAGTTTGGCAACTTCTTCTGTCAAATCATGATTTCTGGCCTCAATCATTGGAAGTTGTTCAGCACGTGCATCTGCCAACGCCAACTGATCATTACCACTACTGCTGCCACCCTCGATGGCAAGGAGTGGAGCATCATTCTTGGCAACTAACGCTCGGTACAAATCACGTTGATGAACAATACCTGCCACCAACTTGGCCTGCTTCTCCCTCTCTTCACGTAAGGTACCCACCTCACCTCGTAACGAATTCAATTCAATCTCATCCGGATTATTCTGAATCTTATCCTCCAATTCGGAGATCATACTAGTCATGGAATGATAATCACGTACTAGTTTTTGATTCTGCTGTTGCAATGAGGTAATATCAGTGAATGATATCATATCCCCAGACTCAGAAGCACGTCGCTGTAACAAACTTTGAACCTGTGTTGCCAAATCAACATTCTCTCTCTTTAATTCATTACATTCCCGTTCCATTTGTTTATTCTGCAATTCCAAATCTTGATTATCAGCACGGATATCAGTCACCTCTCTCCTTGCATAATCTAATCGTTCGGTTGCTACATCTAATTCTTCCAATGCACTTTCCAACTCTAATTGCTTTTGATGGAAGATGGGAGTTTTAGCAGCCACATCACGATGGATACGATCAATGAGTATCTTGAGTTTTTGATTCTCCTGTTGCTCGGCACGTAAATCATCTTCAGTTGAGGCCAATCGGGTATACATATCAGTCAAACTTAATGGACCAGATGCATCATCCAACATCATTAAACTGTTCGATTCTTCACCACCCTCGGTAATTGCCAATGGTTGTGCTTCACCACCCTCGGCAGCGGCGGCAATACGACGACGACGTGGTGTTGTACTTTTATTAAGAATCGTCTCCTCCATACGATTCTTAGCCTCCTCAACAACCTGTAACCGGTCTTCCAATACCTCACGTTTACGTTGTTCTTCATCCCGTACTTGTTGAACGGCATTATCAATACCTTCTGTTAAACGTAATTGCACCTCTTGTGCTTGTGTAGATGCATCCTCTGCTGCCTCCTTACTTAACTTTTTCAATTCTTCCACCTCACGTAATAGCGATGTACGTTGATCCTCGGCAAGTAACATCCGTTGTTCTTTTAAACTTACCAATTCACGTTCCTTATTCAAGTCTAATTCAAACATTTCCTTCTGTGAGGCAAATTCAACTTGTTTATCATATAATTGTTTTTGTAAACGATCGACATCACGTGATGTATGTTCACTTGTCATACGTAATGTTGATATATCCCGGTCACGTTGTTCCAAATTTAATTGTACCTTATCTAACTCACTTTGTACTGTCCGTAATTCATTGGAGTGACGTGATTTCAATGTTGATAATAAATCAACCTTACTTGACAACTCTTCATCTAAATAATTCGAATGAGATGTTACCGCCTGTAATTCCTGTTCTAATCGTTTCACTTGTAATCTGAGTGGTAATGCCTCACTTGAACTTTTAGTATGTTGTGTAGTCATACTGGTTAGTAATGTATTATACTCTTCATTTGATTTGGTTAATCGTGAAATTTCGGCATGTAAATTATCTGATTCACGTGATATACGATCAACACGTTCTTCACTACATGTTAATTTACGTTGTGTTTCGGACTGTTTTGACTTTTCAGTTGATACATTATTCTTGAGTACTTGTTGTTCATCATCTTTTTGTGATAATGTTGCACGTAATTTATCCATCTCAACTTTGAGTGCTGTATACTCTTCAGATTGACGTTTGGATTCAACATTCTTGGATGTTAATTGACGTTGTAATTCATCACGTTCTTTTTGGAGTGTGGTGTAATTCATTTCATATGTTGAATAAAGTGCATCACGATTTAGAGTTGTTGCTTGTTCACGTGCTGCCTTGAGGATTGGATCTTCAGTAGTTGTGGTTGATGGGGACGGTGCATCATCCTTACTTTGCCCTGCATCCTCACCCCCTTTATCACCCGCACCCTCACCCTCTCCTACCTCTTCCTCATTATTATCATCACTACCCTGCTGTCTCAACTCTTCCATAATTAAATCAGTATCCGCATCCTCCTTCTCTTCATCATTTACTTGTTTTAATGTAGCGTTGGTAATTTGATTTGTGGATATTGAATCCATTAGAGTTTGTGCTGCTGGTGTTGCTACAATCTTTTCTTCTTCTTCCATTGCCTTGTTCTCTACTTTTTCAACATCTTTCTGTGGTGCAGCGGCCTTGTCCGTACTCTCTTTAGATTTATCCCCAGACTTATCCGCAGCCTTAGAAACTGGGGGTTCCACCGCCTTAGTACCGCTACCAAAGGCCCCGCCAAAGGTTGATGGTCCACCAAATGGATTACCAGCCTTCTTGGATGGAGATGGATCAGCAAATCCAGCCAAATGTACCTGATTAGAAGTAGGTAAACCAAAACCACCAAATGTTGATGGAAATTTTGCTGTAGATGGTTGAGGTTGAGGTTGTGTTGCGGGTTTGGTATCAGCTGAAGGGGGCTTAGCGGATGATTTATCATCTGCATTCTCCGTAGTACCAGTTTTATCAACAGCTGCTGGTTTGGTATTATCAGCAGCTGGTTTAGTATCATCAGCTGATTTATTATCAACCATTGGTTTAGACGCTAATTCCAATAAAGCTTTTTTAGCCTCCTCTTCCTTATCATCCTCTACATCTTCCTCCTCGTCACTACTATCATCAATAATTTCAACAATTTCGGAAGAATTATTAACCTCTTGTGCTATTGGTACTGTAGCATCTGACTCCTCACCATCATCTTCATTAGAATGAACTGATGCAGCATCATCTTGATTGTTTAATTCGATATCAGCCATTTCGGTATCCTCTTGCTGTTGTTCATTGGCCGGTGGATTGTTATCATCCATGGGTGTGTCCCCATCTTCTTGATTGTTCATGTTTGTACTAGTGTTATTAGTTTGTTTGGATTTGTTATTGCCCATACCATTTATTTACACTGCCTGGTATCAATGTACCCTGCGTACACTGCAATTTTTTTAAGGGGGGAGAGGGCAAAATATGCCCCCGGGCGACATTAATTATCAATTTCGAGTTACTAATCAATGTTGATGAATGATATATTGTTCTTATTCATCTATTGAGGATAGAGTATGTCTGTTAGACTTATGATATAGGCAGATATATACATCGCTTGTGAAGCACTTTCGACTGGTGGTGATATTTTGGGCGGTGGTTTTATTATCACAAGAGATACTTATACCAATTCGATCATAAGTCAAGCTAGAAATTGCAAATCTACTTAACATATAGATAATATGGTTAAGAAAAAGAAGAAGGGGCCAAAGCTAATACCAAAGCCGGAATCACCTTCTAGAGGTAGACTCTCAAGTGCTGAGGATTTATTTGACGGCTTTACCACATTATCAATACAATCTACTGATAATAATAATATCACCACAACTGATAGAAAGAACAAGGCAACAAATCTATCTATTGAAACATCAATCAATACTCCAATATATACCACAGATAACAATACTACTACAGGAAGGATTATCCCCCTCTCTACCCCAAAGGATAGCAATAATGACACAACAACTCCTGATATTGACGGATATGATAAGTTTGGCTTAATACTCAACAAAAAGAAGGATTCTATAGATGATACTCCCGAACAGCAGGGTAGTACTACTCAAGATAATCCTTCAATAACACTGCAGCAGACCTTTCCATTGCGTAGACTTCATAGTTCGGACTCATACATGTCCGATTCAAGTTCAACAACATCCGAAGAAGATGATTTAAACAATATACGCATGTTAAAAGATGAGGATGAAACCGAGCATATATTTGTCAAACATAGAAAGGGAGAGATAAGTGATGGCATTACTGAATCACATTATGCACCACAAAGAATACGACCTTCATTGGAAACAGCGGAGTCGTCAATAACTGGGAATAGTTTAACACCCAGTGCTATTGAATCACAATCGATTGGTTATGCAGATACAGATCATAGTGATTCCAATGCGGTGCATTTGATGACCTCTTATCAAGGTCGTATTCATGCTGATGCGAGTTTCAGCTCTAGTTCAGATGAATCTGATATTGCTCAGCAGCAACTACCTTTACCGTTATCATCACAACAGCAGCTCATCCCACCGCTGCAAATGAGATTGAGACAACCAATATCAGCACCAGCACAACAGTCGTCAGACGATGCTGAAAGAAGTAGATCAAACACAAGTTTTATAATGTCTTCGGATGATGATCAAAACATTAAAAATGAACTAAGTGTATACTCACTATCTGACAAATTGAGGAGAATATCAACAGGACCAGTAGATCAGAATACTGGCAGACATGCGCCTGTCGAGGGACATCGTGTTGATTCAGTTGAAACAATACAATCCACAACTCCGACAGAAGTAAATAGCTTTTATCCCAATTCACAAAGTATGATAGAATCAACCTCTGCAGAAGCAGCAAAGCCTCGAGCTCAACATGATACTTCATTCTTAAAGAATATTCGAGAAAATTGGGCTCTAAGTGGTTCTCTAAGATCAGCCTCGCCTGATCTTCTAAGTCCGAGTGGCGCCTTCGTAAAAGAGTTGAATACAGAAGATATGAGCTCGACACCACAAGATACTACTGTTCAAAGTTTAATCTATTCTGATGAAGATGATAATAATGTTCGAAAATATCCAAGCAGACCACTGCTAAGTGCTGCAGTTGAAGATGAAGAGACTCCTCTGACAAATACACATGTACAAAATGAACAATCAATACAAAAAGAAGTGTACATATCAAGATATATCAATCTATTATTGATTTCTACTCTCAACCTCTTAAATGGATGGACATGCTTTAGTATTGCACCGATATCTGAATTAGCGATGAAGGCATTAGGCATTGAGCCAGAGTCTGTAGTAGTTCTATTTCTTACTGCAAATGTATGTGCGAGTTTTCTAGCACCTCCAGTTTTGGGAAGACTTGGGCTAAGAAGAACTATATTGCTTGGCTCGCTACTCTTGATGTTAGGGAACATGATTAAAAGTAGTACCTCCAATACAATAGCTGCTTGGAGGATATATGTCGGTTTCATCATTTCAGGCTTAAGCGGACCATTCTATCAACATACTCCATTTCTGATTTACACTTGGTTTCCGAAACATGAAAGAGTGATGGCGAACAAGATTATCATGCACAGCAATCAAATTGGAATTGGTTGCTCGTTTGTATTAAGCACTCAGCTTGTCATAGAAAGCAAAGATATATTTTCATACTTTCATCTACTCAGTATCATGTCGGGTGTCATCTTTGTTGGAGTTTCGCTATGCTTATCAGAATGTCCACGAACACCACCTGGAGGACAAGATATAGTGATGAGAGGTACGCTCGAACGACCTATTATCGTTACAACAAACAGTGCTAATTCACAGCAGCACAAGAATGACTGGCGAAAAACAAGGCGAGCAATGAATCAAAATAAAGATAGATCACCAGAAGCTAGTTTACCGTATTACTATGGCTCAACAGATACGAGTCTGGCTACACCTACCGAACACAACGACAATACAAGTATCAAGTCATCTCCCTTTCCTAATCTGAAAAGTGGTAACGGTGATACTTCCCTTCGTGCAGTTACACTTGACTATTCAACCTACATTTCAGGCCAAGTATTTCGGAGTATCAAAAAACAACTACCATCTACAGATTTCAATAGAGTAGAGCCTATGTTAATACAAACACATCGGTTTCTTGACATTGAAGTATGTGATAACCAAATGTGGCAATCTATTTGCACATGTTGCACTCGAGTTGGGTTCCTTCATTGTGTAATGTCTTATGCCTCATCAGGTATGACTATAACTACACTGACAACTTTCATTGGCTATTTCATAACATCATCAAATGAAAATAAAGCCACGGGTCAAGTATTGGTTGGAGTAGTAGGAGGTTTGTTTCAACTGCTATCAGTGATTTCATCAGCAAGTGCATCCATAAGACGGAACAAATCTACTCAGAAATCTTACATGATCATACTAGCTCTATTGAGTGTCACTACACTTGTATTGATACTTTGTGATCTAAATTTGGATTCAATAGAGCGATTTGGGTGTAACATACTAATGCTGGCTCTGGTTGTTTCGCCCATTCAACCCCTTTCAAGTCAACTCGGTGTGGACGTTGTCTCACCCATAAGCGAGACTACTGTTCTGATTATCCAACAAGTATTCTCAAGCTTCCTAAGTGTATGCTGTATACTTGCATGCACTGCACTGAGAAGGGTATCATCAACTTCAGACTGTTTATTATACCTTCTCATATCTATACAAGTACTGTCAACGATCTACTTTTCAACATTTCATAGACAGTACACAAACTATATAGAGAGTAAAAGGACACGGACGACAGGTGCGTTTCAACCGCCTTCTCCTCCAAGATACCCGAAACCAAGAACTCCGAGAGATCGGCCAGTGCTCGATGATTGGAAGGACAAATTTCCACACTTGTGGAAAAATTAAACTGTATGTTCATGTACTATTAATGTTTATATGTGTTAGATGTGTGTACAAGTATTGTTACTAGTAATTGTAAAAAGAGTATGTAAATTCAAGTTACTTTGTTACTTTTGGTCGTTTTGCTACTGGAGAGTCCTCGTTAGTCTTCTTCTCATCTGCCAATACCTTTTTAACTTCTTCCTTCCTCTCGTTACGAAACTTGTCATGATCAAGGAAATATCTATCATCATAATTGTGAAGATCTCCGGCTGCCTCAGTTTCATTCGACTTTGCATTATTAGCTGTAGTTGGCAATGGAATAGTCCGTGTAACATCCCATATCTTTACCAAATCGTTGAGACTTTTACACTTACAAACACTTGCAATAGTCTGACCTGTTTCATATTCCATGTTCAAAAACGGTACCCTGTTCGTAGGTGCTCTTCTACTGTTCATCATTTCACATACCACATACTTTGCATTCTTCGAGTGTGCACGATAGCGTACACAGTGGGATATATACTCTTGAACAATAGACGTTCGTGAATGCAACAATGGAGAGTTATATCCATATGTACCTTGATGATTTGTAGTTTGAAAAGTTGGAAGAGGAATCTCATCATCTTTGTTGGTGGTATCTACATCTTGTGTCTCATCTTGTCCTTTTCGAAAGAGACTGATATTGTATAACGCCGGACGAGCCAACATTATACCATCACAGCCAGTCCTGCGCTTCATCTCCCTGATGTCGGCCCTTGTATATAAATCACCATTGACGATAATTGGTACACTCTCTGTTTGTTTCAATTGTCTTACAACTTCAACAAGTGTTGTCCATCTTGCCATCGTATGACTTTCATCCCCAACAATCCTTCCATGTATGGTAATTGCATTGGCTCCTGCCTGGATTAATGATCTAACAAAGTCCAATGTCGGCCGAGGATCGTTGGGATCTAAAAGACGAATCTTTGCTGTTACAGGCTTGGACAGATTTCTTCGTAATGTCGATATTATATCACATGCACGCTTTACATCACTAAGTAATGCGCTACCCATTCCACCACTAACTGAAAACTTCTTTGGACAGCCCATATTAACATCCATACCATTAACTGTGGAGTGAGCACATTAGATGTGAGCATAAGATGTGAACATAGAAAGAGCACAAGATGTGAGCAAATGGAGATATATATATACACAATCCCATCGTCAAACAAATAGCTGCATCACATATACCAATATAAAGCCTTCACAAAAACTTACCATCATTAATGACCTTGGTTGCAGCCTGTAATGCCAAGTTAGATCCCCCTGTTCCAATCTGATATATCAATTTATTCTTTTCAACTACTGGATCGATTCTTAACAACACCGCCCCATGCTTGGAATCTGGATTATCCTTATCATTCATCATACGTTTCTGTACTTTAGCACTATAGGTAGATATTGGTAATCGATAATCAATCGTTCCTAATTCTTTATTAATGATTCTTTCTGTTGGTAAGATGCATCTGTCTACTAATTCTTCTGTATATGTTAATGATGCACCGTGTGATAGTGCTAAAGTTCTAAGTGGTATTGTTGATGCTCGTACCATTGGAGCTAATATCTCCGAATTGCAATATAAATGATTTGCTGCTTCTTGTGGTGATAGTTGTGAGAGATCTACATCACTAGAATTTGTTGATGATGATGGTGGATTTTGATGAGACTTTGTGGAGGTATCCTCTTGCAATAGATTGACGCCGGGCGATACATCGTCTTCCGCCATATTATATAATGTTTATAATATTATATATCTATTATATGGTTCTTCAGCTGTTGATTGGTACGGCCTAAGAAGCATTCCCCTACATTGTGATTTTTTTTGTGGCGGGGAAAAAGGGGAAGATACCTTACTTGTCGATTTTATTCCCAATATAAAGATCTTGTACTTCTCCTCTCCCTACCTTGGCGTTTGGATCTATGCAAGGATTGTTACGCGGCAGCTGCAGGCTTCTTGCCACTCTATCTGATACCTCTATCTAACAAAACCTATAACAATCTCTTCTAAGTCTATCAAGTTCTATCTATCTCTTATCTCAATCATTTTCCCATTTAGTATCGAAGACTCCCAATTACAATAAAGTGAGTGAAAAACAACAAAACAACAAAATGCAAATCAAAAATTAGCCGCCCAAGATAAGCTCTAGCCTTCCAAGGAAGCCTGGATAGGATTGGATAGTAGATCGGGTGTCTGGAGTACTTGTGGCTTCAAGTAGTGCATACATTATTATTCCTTCTTTGATATCCTTGCAAGAGTTGATATCTTAGCTTCCACCAAATCTTTTTTGATATCTTTTGATATCTTCTTCACCATACAATACAATATGACATCAACTATATTGTCTCCACTGCAATGGCCATGTCAAAATTGCAATAAGAGTTATTCAGATTCACCTGATATTACCTTTCTACGAGGTACATGCTCATGTACTGTGTGCACATCATGTATCACAAACATTGCTAGTTTACAGAAACAGACCTCATTGATTGAAGTAGCATGCCCTTTGGAATGTAGGCGTGGTAAATTTTATGTAGAAGGGACCATCAAGGAAGATTCAGCAATGAGTGGTACTGTAAAGAGTGAGAAGAAAAGTAAACAAGAAGACGTCATTAATCTCGAATCATCTGATGAAGAGGATGATAATAAGTTGGATATCAAAGCAGCTGCAGTGGCAAGCAAGGAAGTAAAAGTGAAGAAGGAGATCAAGGTTAAAAGAGAAGTGAAGAAGGAAACGCCAAAACGAGGTATAACCTCTCCTTCTAGAAAGAATATAAAGTTTGTATCACCATCAGGACCATCTCCTAAGAAAAAGAAGGATCTCAAACCACTATTTGAAGTAGGAGATGAAGTATATGCCGCATGGTTTGATGAAAAGGAAGATCCAAAAAGACAATATGAGTATAGTTTACATCCCGGAAAGGTAACACTTGTAAATGAAATTGGCACTAGCGAGTATGGGCCAATCCGTTTGTATAACATTGCATTTGATGACGGTGATAAGTTGTCTAATTTAGGAGATTATCATGTATTCTCTAAAGAAGACACCAAGCTCTTAGACGGGAAAAAGGGATTAGGTATGGGGGTAAAAGTAGTATACGATGCAAACTCTAATGACAAATGGGCACGCGACGTTGGCTGGTATCAAGTTCAAATTGATGGGATGAAACAGTCCTTTTCTCTCCTTTCAGAAGCTTGGAAGGCATATGACGCTCATGTTGTTTGCACCAAAGGCAAACAAACAAAGAAGTCGGACCTAAACTATCCAGATGACTATCACTGGTTGTTTGATGAGAAGAAGTTGCCAGCTAAGAGTATTAAGAAAGAACCGAAGAAAGAAATGAAACAAGAAGAGGAAGAGACTGGTGATGAAAGGTTCTCGGGCGGAGAAGAGTATGCGAGTGTAGGAAAAAAGAGCAAGAGAAGAAAACTAAAATCTTCTTCTAGTACCGATGATGAGGAAGATAGTTATTCGGATAGTGATGATGACGATGATGATGACGATGACGAGGTTCAACTTGTGTCTGGGTTCACAAAGGAAACTTTCATGAGGCAACCACTGTTTCATTTGAATTCGTTCATTGATGCCAGCAAAAAGAAGAATGAAGCATTTGGTTTGTTCATTAAAGAGGGTGTAGGTACCCCGGGGTTTGATAGGGTACCTTTTGATATTGCTCAAAAGATTGATACCTTGGGACAACAGGAACTCAGAAAAGAGTTGGTGGGTAGCCACTTCTGGGATTTTGGGGGTAGCAAGAGTGCTGCTAGACAAGTTGCAATGTGGACAAAACAAGTAAAGAAGGGGACTTTTATCATTATGAGGCATGAGTATCCAAAGTGTAAGTTTTGCCCCGAAGTACTGAAATCGGAAGAAGGCGTGTATCATGGACCTGTTTATGTACTTGGAATGGTGACACATGTTATCCCTGCATGGTCGCAAGAGGAAGATAGAATGGCAGCTAGGATTTGTACAGATTGGCCTATGGGAAACATTTGCAAGGTCGAGTGGAAGTGGCTAGGCAAAAAAGACGATCTCGAGAAAGAGACACAGGATTATCTCCACAAGATTTGTCAACCTACAGTTGCAAATATTTGTCAGCTTAATAAGAAGAAGGCTTGGAAAGAAGGTGGTACACCAGAGAGCGTGAGAGAAGATCTGTGGGAAAACGCCGAGTGTGTGATTGATCCAGAGGCGTTTGACGATGCAGAGCTGATGGATTATTGAGTTTGCTATACTATGCGAGTAATTTAATGTGTGTTGAGGCATAGAAGAATCGCTACTGCAATAGGTTTGACCTTAACAAACCTGTAGTTGTAGTACTTTGATGTGATAAATTAAAATAGGGATCTGCCTTATCTTATACTATATATAGTATCATCTTACCTCAATTATGACTCAATCACTTTACCTTTCTTTTCTTCGCGGCATTTCCCTTTGAGCCGCCTGTACTAGCTGGTCTCTTCTTACTGGACTTCTTAGTACCCTCTTCTTCGTCATCCTTTCCCTTCTTCTTCCTGTTTACATTAACCTCTTGATACATATACGATTCATCCATATCACCTTTTACAACAGCATCCAATTTAGCCATGACATCAGTTTTGGTATTGGTATCAAGTGTTACAAATTCATCTGTGATTGCTTCAACTTTAAACTTTCCATCTCTGTTTAGTGCAACAATCATTGCTGTAGGCCCTGGCCGTATAACTCCTCGATATTGATATCCTTTTAGATCAAGTATGACTGTATTATTTGTATGTGGTATTGGATCAAGTTAGACATAATATGAAATATATAAAAAATACTTATAAACACTCACCTCCATCGGAATCAGCCTCGAATCTTCCAATAGCGCCACTCTGTCCATGAAAGTCTAAATGATGGGAAGTCTTTTCTTCATTATTCTCATTAACTTGAACTAACATTGTACATTCGTTTTTACCTGTGCCTTGATGTTTATTCAGTAGAGCATGTGGAATAATTACTTCAATACCTTCATTATTTTGTTGTGCATCGGTTTTGTTGTTGCCTTTTGCTTTTGGTTTGGTAGCGCTACTACTAGCTGCTGTAGAGGATGATATCTTTTTATCACCATCATCACTATCATCAAGGGTTAGTAGAACTTTCTTACGAGGTGGACTCTTTTTGGTTTGAGGTTTGATCGGTGCAGGAGACTTCTTCTTGGGTGCACTTGTTTTCTTTGCAGATGACTTTGGTGGTGGTGCCGTCTTCTTTTTCTTTGCAGGCATTTTCTTATCATTATCATCACTATCAATTATTTCAACATCACTATCATCCGAATCATCATTATATTCCTCCTCACTACTCGAATCTTTATAAACTGGTGCCTTGGAAGAAGATCGTCTCGATCTACTCTTAGATTTAGATTGGTATCCTCCTGATATCAAAGCATCAAAGGACGACTCATCATCGTCATCCTGGTATATTTGATCATCGCTATCACTGCTCATAATGGAATTATATTATGTATAATATTGCTGTAATCTGTATTGCAATGGAGGTCTACTACAAGTTACCTATCATGTTGAATTTTTTATGAGAGTGCAATTTGCGATGGCACTCTTGCAATATATGTTTTTATATAATATTGCTATGTGATTAATCCACATTACTACCATGGCGGCTTTACTACCGATCGATGTAAAGATAAAGGTTATATCGGCATATTGCCGTAGTTGAAATTAATATCTTATGATGGTGATACTCCGTGACGTTTTAATTTTTCGCGCAAAGTTTAGTGTGTTGTATGTGGCAAGTGGCATTGAAGGTGATATAATTCAATGGAAAGATCGATTCGTATACCGCCAGTGTAATCACTTGAGCAGTTTGTATTGCTCTTTCAAATGATAGTACTGTCATATTTGAAGTCTTGATAATAGTTGCAAATTTCAAGTTGCAAGTCGGTGCATCAAAATTATCATGAGCTCAGAAGAAACAGATTGCCCACTATGTCTCCTACCTCTCCTACCATATGATAATGCCCATCGAATACAATGTTCATCACAACATTGCAATTTCAATTGCTGTCTTGATTGTCTACAGCGAATGATCAAGGCTACGAAAGACGAATCAAACGAAGCAAGTGATGGTAATACATTCAAAGTATTTTTACATTGTCCGAATTGTAGATCAAACTTAGGTCCGAGTATTAGAGATACAATATTATTGAGAAAAGTTGATAAGAGACTTAAGGATACTAATAATAATGAGATTGTAGATGAAACAAAGTTACCAGCTAGTGAACTGAGATTCCAAAAAGCAATAAAGGATGATGTAGACATATCAAATGCAATTGAGGAAGCAAAACAAAGAGAAGATGAGTTCTTCGGTAGGGATAAAAGTCTTGACTTTTATCTTGGCAAAAGTGCTAGTATATCTGCTGAAGAAAGTGTGATGAGACAAGAATCAGTTTGGTCATTTGATGATGAAGAAGGTGTTGAGATTGGAATCGATAATGGTCCACACAAGTCATTTGTATTTCGTCATCATAGCCGAATAGATTTGAGTACATCAACAATAGATGAGGAAGAAAAGAACTTGGGAGATGTACCAGTAGATCTAACACTCCTCTCTGGTTTAGATGGCTTCATGACAGACCAAGAACAGCAGTTCATTACTTCACAGTTTGTATCAGGAAATACAAACAAATTGGCAGTAGCTGTGGAAATGATGTTCTATGTTGGCCTGACGGCAAAGCAAGGTATTAAACCAAATATGAAGCGTAAGAAGAGTATGCTAATTCGTCAACCAACAGCAGCCCAGAGAAGTGTATTGGCTAGTATTACCGAATTAATCAAGGAGGGTAACGAGGCACGAAAGATCGAAGATGAGACGAAAGGTCGCAATGCTGTGGGTGTGGTAGCAACTCAGTTGAAAACTCTTGCTGGAGGAAAGCGAAATCAAAAACAGCTCGTGGATATGGAAATGAAACATCAAATGCAGTATATGAAATCACATCCACTGCCGCTCAGGATGCCAAAGTATGTTGAGCTAGTGTCAACTACAGCGAAAGACTTCTCATGCACCTTTGCAGACGATATTTGGGACGGAACGGTACTTGACGCCTTCTCCAAGATTACAGTGAGGACTAGTCTTCTAAGTAGTAAGATCACTATCTCGAAAGAACATGCTGAAAGCAGCGGTATACGACGAGTGATTGATGCCGGATCATCTGACAATTCTAAAACAAAGGGCAAGGGATATATTGATATTGAAAGACCTCGTGTGATTATTGCATCAATCAATAAAGAAATGGGAAGACAAGGTGTTGTAAAAGGAGACGTTGTCTCTCATTTTAATGGTGAAGAATTCAAGGGCACTGCAAGCGAATTGAAAGAATTGATTGATACTAGTCGATATGAAGGCGAAGTGCTAACATTTGCGTTGAATGCAGATGCAGCTGTGGCCGAGGCATTGAGGAGAAGATCATTGATATCAGATTGAGTATATGATTTGGGCGGTGGGTATCGATCTAGTTCTTAATCTTTACTTGCTGTTACTATATGAAGATATCATGTTTCTAATGGCCTTCCATCAGTTTCAGATGCATCATCTTTTGAAGTCGATTGCGCTCTCTTTTTGTTTCTATACTGGCTTATGCCCTTTATTGCTCCTTCTCGTGGAGTGAAAGGTTGATATTCTTTCTTCTTTGAAACCCATTTACTATTCCCAATATTACCTACTGTTGAACTTCTCTTGATATCTCCACTTGCTAAATACTCTCCGCGACCTGATGCTGTTCCTCTCCCGTCTGGATGGCCAAGAGATGCAACGCCCCATGATTTTCTCTTTATGGATTCTGCAGGTTTCAATGGTCTTTTCTTAGATACGCCAGCCACATCTGTACGCTCTTGTGCAATTATATCTGAATTCCGCCAAATTTGAAATGACCACTCCTCCCATAAATCAGTTCGATGTATACCTGCATTGCCTTTATTGTTCATGAGCTTATCATAGGCTTCCTTGACTAATCTAAACTGGTCTAATGCAACTTCTGGTTCTAGGTTTGATACGTCCGGGTGTAGCTCACGAGCTAATCGTCTATAGGCATCTTTAATCTCTGTTGCAGTTGCTCCCCACTGCAATCCAAGAGCTGCAAATGGATCACTCTTTTTCATTTGATCTGTATTTGTAAAGTAACATCGAGCATTATTTTGTGTTGGTGTTGTTTTTGAAGGTATGAAAGTCTTGTTGCTGCATATCATATGTACCTCACAAAATTGTGTTGCATGTATAGTCATCTGCATTCTCGAGCAACGCCGAGTAAGTTCTCGAATGATCGCCATACGAAAGTACTTCTCTTGAGTTAATAAGGTTATGCAATATTCGATAGAACTAAGTTATTTGTAGTAGTTAAAGCTTTGTTGTTGTCTCACTTACTTTATTGTATGAATGGTTAATGTATGCAAAACTGTTTTTGTAGATGCTTTCAGCGTAGACTACTTCTAATACCAATGATTACCAATGACACCAAATAAACGTAGATGCTACTGTATATGTAATACTTAGTCTATGGTTTCTGCTGCGCCGTATGGTCCTATTGTATTTCTTCTTTATCAACCTAAGTGCTACCGTCATCATTCTTGGGCGATTAGGCGATGCCTTTAGTTTGGTTGGGGATCTACGTATCGACCTTTACTATTGAGAGTTTAGCAAGCTGTTGACGATAAGTTCATAATTCATAGTTACCCTACAAATCGGCGGCATGGTATACGATAACATCCAAAGAGAGTTAGTAAATAGAGGTTTTGATCTCTGTCATCCAATACATACGTCTTGGTATAACAATTTGATAACAAGTGAAGGACTTGTAGAAAGCGGAACACTGGAATTGTTACCAGAACCATCATCATCGTCAAACGATGGAGAAGGAAGAATATATAATGCTATATTGATTGGTAATACAAAAAGTATATGGCCAGTATTTCTCAATTGGTTATCAAAACAAGTAGATGAACAGAAGAAAAACGATAGTAGTATATCCGATGAACAAGCTTTGGCACAAATAACAAGCCCTTTTGATACGTTTGTGCAATCATCTATTACAGATACAATCAAACAATGTTGTAGTAAAGAACAATATGATATTAGTTCATATCAGTTGTTTTGGTCGAATGGTAAAAGTCAAAAGGTAGATGTTGATATATGTGAAGACTCTACAAATGTAGTTGATTCTCTAAGTGTTGAGGATAAGAGTAATCACTGTTTCAACAATACAACAGATTCATTTTTAGTATCGATGCAAAGAGTTGCAACTACTACAGGGGAATATTGGCACGATGACGAATCGACTAAACTATGCGTACATCCAGAGTATGGTACATGGACGGCATTTAGAGTGGTAGTAGTGTTTCAAACAAAGAATACTTGTGGAGTTGCCAATATACCTCCAACTCCATGCCCTTGTCCGGTATCAGAAGAGGAAAGCAAAGCAGCAAAGAAAGTCTTTGACTATGCTTTAAAAATGAGTTCATCAAATGAGCAAGGATATGGATCAACATTGACCAAATCATGGGCTGAAATTTGTGAGTACTTGCATGAAACAATAAGTAGTGGCAGTGAGTGGAGTAAGGTCGATGAGACGTTAAAGCCGTGGATCCAACTACGAGATTGTATCACTGTCGGAAGAGAGAAGTGGAAGTATACCGATGCCCAGTTGTTGTATCATTACACTAGAGATGTCGAGATACTTTGTAATGAACTGAAGAGAATAAGAGAAAGTGGTGTGTACTAAATGAGCTAGAGTTCAACATCAAATAAAAGTAGTACATTTAATCAGACGTTTACATCTAAACTAAGTAGTTATAATAGAAGTTTGTTTTTGATTACCAAGACATTATTTTATCTTCTACAAAGAGAGAAAGGGGCCTCCGGTTTGGCACTACCTATACACTAGCATGCAAGGTACCTACAAGCAGCTCACAGCCAACAGAAACCTTAGTTTGCGGCCCCTCCGCGAAGACGAAGGACCAAGTGGAGGGTGGATTCCTTCTGAATGTTGTAATCACTCAAAGTACGGCCATCCTCAAGCTGCTTTCCAGCAAAGATCAAACGCTGTTGATCAGGAGGGATTCCTTCCTTGTCTTGAATCTTTGTCTTGACGTTGTCAATGGTGTCCGAAGGCTCAACGTCGAGGGTGATGGTCTTACCCGTAAGAGTCTTAACGAAGATTTGCATACCACCACGAAGACGAAGGACCAAATGGAGAGTAGACTCCTTTTGGATATTGTAGTCCGAAAGGGTACGGCCATCTTCCAACTGCTTACCGGCGAAGATTAAACGTTGTTGATCAGGAGGGATTCCTTCCTTGTCTTGAATCTTAGTCTTGACGTTGTCGATGGTGTCACTGGGCTCGACATCCAAAGTAATTGTCTTTCCCGTAAGAGTCTTAACGAAGATTTGCATACCACCACGAAGACGAAGAACCAAGTGAAGGGTGGACTCCTTCTGAATGTTGTAATCCGAAAGGGTGCGGCCATCCTCAAGCTGCTTACCGGCGAAGATAAGACGCTGTTGATCAGGGGGGATTCCCTCCTTATCCTGAATCTTGGTCTTAACATTATCGATGGTGTCACTGGGCTCGACATCCAAAGTAATTGTCTTTCCCGTAAGAGTCTTAACGAAGATTTGCATACCACCACGAAGACGAAGAACCAAGTGAAGGGTGGACTCCTTCTGAATGTTGTAATCCGAAAGGGTGCGGCCATCCTCAAGCTGCTTACCGGCGAAGATAAGACGCTGTTGATCAGGGGGGATTCCCTCCTTATCCTGAATCTTGGTCTTAACATTATCGATGGTGTCACTGGGCTCGACATCCAAAGTAATTGTCTTACCAGTCAAGGTCTTAACAAAGATTTGCATACCACCACGAAGACGAAGGACCAAATGGAGTGTAGATTCCTTCTGGATGTTGTAATCACTCAAAGTACGGCCGTCTTCCAACTGCTTACCGGCGAAGATAAGACGCTGTTGATCAGGAGGAATACCTTCCTTGTCCTGGATCTTAGTCTTTACGTTGTCAATGGTGTCCGAGGGTTCGACATCAAGGGTGATAGTCTTACCGGTGAGTGTTTTTACGAAAATCTGTGGTGGTTGAATCATGGGTAATAATTGTGAGTATGTTGATCGGAATAAATAATAATAATACCACATCAAAAAATATCCACACATCATCCGCATCCGTAATAAAGGGTGGGGTATATTTGTAATCCAACACATGCACTGTAATTAAAAACAGAGAGGCCCCTCAATCACGTGAACTGCATGAACCGACCAAGGTATACCCTCCTTTAATATATGCAGCCTACCCCCTAATCCCACTATCCAAACCCTCCAATTAACTAATCCAACCAATGAATTGGAGGTATTAAATCCACGGTGGAGGTTGGCGTATACCTATACCATAATTATATATAATTCTCAAACGTGTCAAATGCCACCAAAGTCAGAATTGTCCACGGCCACCTTGACATCATCCAATACCCCCCACCCCCTCCTAAACTAACAACATATTACCCGCATTAATACACCCTCTCCAAATAATCACAACCAATACCAATCAATCCAAACAATAAATTAATAAACATTGTCCACGGTTGGGCTGTTTTGTGGTTGAACAATCCCACTTCGTTATTATTTAACCAACGCCGATAAAATAAAACCACTGCCGCACGCGCCACCCTCACAAATAAAATAATAACACATACGCCCTTATCCATTCACAAATATTTACCTGCATGTTCAAATGATTCCTAGAGTAGAGGGTATAATTACTTTGAGTTGAGAATTATGAGTGAAAAGTAAGCAGATTTCTCTAGAAGTGCCCTTTTTATCTTTTGGTCGTGCCCGGGGACTAGATACCAAAAAGATATCGCATCTTTTTTTAACCGGGAGTCTTTAGTAAATGGGACAGGAGTTATGAAGGATCTCGAGGTAGGGATTAAAGTGGCTGGATCCTCCCAAAGTGATACTACTCCATGCGTAGACCATATACAGCAAAGAGAGGAGTCGGTATGCAGTATGATATACTTAATCCTTGATACTTCTATCTAATGTATCTACTCGTCTTCATCATGGTATGCGTCTATATCATAATTCTCATCTTCACCATCAACTAATCCACTACCTAATGGTGGTTCATAGACATCAACTAATTCCTGACAATATTCCAATGCCTCCTCACAATCATCTTGTTCTGGCATGATACCAGACATTACATCTCGAGACAAGTATCCCCTATTACTACGCGAGTGTAACGAGTCGATAAAGCCAGTAGAGATTGAGTTGATCTTCGGATATGAACGTGTTGAGTTACCAAGAACCGAGAGTACCGATGTATGTGTGGCAATATCTCTTGGTGATAGCTTTTGTGGCGGCTCCTGCGTTGTTTGAGTCGAGATACTACCACTCCCATTTTCTGTCGATGCAGTTGACGATCTTCTATCTGCAAAGATTGTTCGCCAATACGAGCCAACTTCAGTCATATCTGATACAGAATCCTTCACAACTGAACCCAAGCTTACTTCTGGCCTATACCTTACTCCCATACTTTCCATCATTGGACGGAGGAAGGCCGAAGTGTCTCCTGATTTCTCAGATGCTGCCGGTCGTAACGATGTAGATAGTGCAAAGTGATGATGATTTGCTCTTCTTCCAAATGGTGTAGTAGAATTACCAGAAAGTGATGACAACAATCCTCCGCCGCCCAGAGTAGACATGTCTTCCATCCAGTCACCTGGTTCGCTTTGTCTTGTGGATGCTCTGTTCCGTGATGATCGATATTGTTGTCGTTCTTGTTCCATTCTCATTCGTTCTACACTCGTTCCTCTCATGATGCGCTTTTGCAATTCTCCCATGGCAGTTGTACCGCCGCTAATGAGTCCAGATGATGTCAACGAAGCTAGAATTGAAGGTGATACTTGACCTCCACTGGCAAGCATAAGTGATGCTACATCTACCCCACCGCCTCCACTTGTACCGCCGCCACCACTAGTCGATGGAAAGGATATAGGACGAAGTAATGCATCCAACTCAAGAATCGACCGTCTTCTATCTGACGACGGACGAGCACAAGCCAAAAACTCATGATATGTCAACGCTGGTGCCGAAGCATATGGCTCGTTATCACAATCTTCATACCCATTGCCGCTACCTTGATAAAAGCCCGATTGGATTCCAATTCGACTACGACGTCCACTACTGTGACTTGACGATGATGGAGGTTGACGGTGATGTAGACGATAGAATAGCGTCGATGCTTCCAAAGCAAGTGCAACAGCTGCACTGCCTTCAAAGAGCATACGATTAGATGATGTGGGAGTCCTGTTGGTACCACGAAGAGCATTGTAAGCACCATCAATCGACACTGGTAAGAATGCATCAGCGTTAGTAGACAAACTATGTAATGCCAAGCCTGCATTCAAACGTTGTCGAAACTGATGTACTTGGTTTCCCTCTGCGTTGTTCTTCTTTTGATCATGAAGGTTGGATGAGGATATAGGATCAACCATAACAACCCAACGACCAGCAGATCTACATTCCTCTGATAATTCCTCTAAGAGTGATGTGGCCAACCCAGCATGAAAGCCTCCTCCAGCCATGATATTGGATAGTTGTTTAGCATGCTTATTCACATCACCATTACTACTTGGGTCTGTATTATTTATAACACCATGGTTGTTTCCCACACCGCCATCTACAAAGATGTTGAATCCCTTGACTACATCACAACTCTCAAGTACCTTGCGTAATGATTCAGATAGTACATGTTCACGCCATGAGTGTGTTATCCCATTAGAGCTATTACCTCCTGTTGTCATCCCACCACCTCCTCCATTTGATGTAAGATTATATCCCATATTAAAGGATGTCGACCACAATGTTGAGTTAGGATCTGAGTTGCTGTTTGTTGTCGCAGTAGTATCGAAGGGAAGGGGCACTTGATACTTGGAAGGAGATGGCTTGGGTGGCATCCAGTAATCATACCATTGAATATCTCTTTCTGTTACTGTATTGTATGTTGCTTTATCTGAAGTATTTTCTGGGATGTCACTTGTCGTATTATTCACTTCATTAGAACTGATTGATGATGATGGACGATGCACATCATGTACACTCATATCACTACTACCAGCACCATAGAATGTCTCCTCCCAAGCATCTTCCATACAAGTACTCAAATTCTTTCTATCTTCATTCTGTTGTAGTTCCATCTTTTCCAATTGACGACGTTTCTCTTCTTGGATACGTTCATCATTTTGACCATAGCAATAATCATCGCCTTCTTCCTCTTCCTCTTCTTCTTCATCCCATTGTACATGTCTACTACTACTGGCAGTAGAGCTACTTACATTATATGAAGAATGAGAAGGAAGAGTAGCATTAAATCGAGAGTGAAGTGGAGATAATCCCATGATTGATGCAGCACTTTGAAATTTGTGTAGTGGATCATCCTCCAACAGTTGAGGTATCCGAGTATCATTCTGTTGATTTTGTAAATGTTGCTGATCTCCAAAGATGTTAGCATGATCTGAAGCATCAAATACTGACACTGCCCCATTCCAAGCATCACTGACATTTGCTGTTGAGGTTGTAGAGGACTGAGTATGCTGTTGATTATAATAATTGCTATTGCAAGACACTCCACCCCAAGCTGTACCAAACGAATCTTTTCCATCTACAATTAATGTCCGTGGTACATACATATATCCCGATGATGAACCACTACGTGATGAGTTGTAATCCGAATCAACTGGACTAATATCATGTGTGACAGAGGCATCACATAATGACGATGACACATCATTATCATTGGCATCTCCACCGCTGCCACCTGATGGAGAATATGATGTTGCAGCTAGACCTTGTAGATTGAGTAGATGTGATGTAACATGATTGGCCGATGTACCGAGTGATATATGAACTGTATTATTGGATGTCATTTGCCTTTATTTGATTAGCAATCCTCAGAGATTAGAATAAAAGATTTTTGTATGTGTGTTTGATTTGATATGTGATAACTAATGTCTTGACAAATTGTCAGATCCGGTGAAACTAAACCAATAACAACACACTAATAGCCCCCTATTGAAATTGCAATCACTGCTTCCAAATACCGTGAGAGGAGCTATTCAATACATCAACAAATAACTCTTCTCTCAAACTCGGGTTATGAGCTCAAAATGATTTCATGTCGTCTGCAACCCACCACCAATTGATATTACTAAAGCGTGCTGTCGACTGTCGATGCCTACCTAATGCTTATTCCAAATACCATCATCGTATAGAGTATCCGATGCTTCGTGGCGTGCTGTTTAAAGACATCTAGTGACTATAAAGTAAAGTATGAATTAACAATGCTTTTTGCCTTTTTTACTACTGCAACTCATCACTCCTTAATCTACAGTAAGGTTTGTGATGCAAAAGGTATATGAGTTGGGAATATCGTATTGGTTTAATTATTATATCGGTGTTGTTATATACTTGCTGTACATAAGGGAAGCGCCGAGGTCTAGTGCTGCATATCTTGTGAACATATTATCAATTGGTATATGACTACACAACAATCATTCAGCGAGCTCAAGAAACAACTTGAAACTGCAGTTCCTTCCACACTATGCATGCTGTTATATAGACTACCGTGGTTAATCTCACTTGTCTTTGTTGGTAGCATCGGATCCAAAGAACTCGCAGCAGCGGCACTTGCAACAACATTATGCAATATTACTGGTATGAGTTTATCTGTTGGTCTGTCCACTGCAATAACAACCTTAACAGGACAAGCTAGAGGTGAATTGATTGCTAGAAGAAATGAGAAGAAAGAGGTTTCCCCTTCACTAAATAATGAAACAACATCACTGATACAAAACAAATCACAAAATGATGATGATACATCACCACTACTTCCAATGGTGTATCTATATCGTGGTATCTTCATACAATTAGCATTTGTTTTACCTGTTGGATGTTATTGGATATATGGCATCAAATCACTACTTTTATTACTTGGTCAAAGAGAAGATATATCAACTATGACTGAACAATATCTACGCCTGTTAACGCCAGGACTTTGGGGATACAGTATCAACTGGACGCTTACATCTTGGCTGCAAGTAATTGAACTTGCTCATATACCAGCCTATGCTGCTTTATTCGGTGATCTTTTACATATTCCAATGAATCTATTCTTCATACATGCAATGGGTTGGGGATATTTGGGAGTTGGCGTTGCTACTTCCATCTTCCAAGTAGTGCAACCAGTTGTTATGTTTGCATATCTCAAAGGAACAAAGTATGGCAGAGCAACATTACTTGACCATGTAGGTGCAAAGAATATTGGTAGAACTTCTCTATCCTTTTGGTGCGAAGCCAAGATGGCAATCTCATCTATCGTCGGTTTACTACAATATCTAAAGTTGGCTTTACCAGGGATCTTAGCCATAAGCGAGTGGTGGGCGTCAGAGTTATGTATCTTTTACGCTGGTAGACTTACCCCTGACCATGATATTGCTCTCGGTGCTATGACTATATATCAATCGATTAATTCTTCATGTTTCATGTTCCCTGTCGGAATATCTGTTTCTGGTACCGCTCGAGTGGGGCATCATTTGGGTTCGGGCGATGTCAAGGCTGCTAGAATATCTGCATTAGTTTGTATCGTTGGTACTGGGTTGTTTAGCATATCACTTGGATCAATGTTATATGTTACTCCGCACAAGTACTTTCCATCACTCTTCACTAATGATGCCAAGCTTATTGAGATGACAAGCCGGGTTGTACCTCTCCTGTCAATATATGTTATAGCAGACGGGTTACAAATGTCCATGAATGCAATTATCAAAGGATGTGGAAGACAACTCATATTGATACCAATAGTGATTGTATCGTATTGGTTCATTGCTGTTCCTCTTTCATATCACTTGGCGTTTGTAAGATCAGGTGGGACTACTGATTGTGGTGAGCAAGCATCATTCTGCGGTGTAGTTGGATTGGTAGGAGGCTTAACAATGGGGACTTGGATGCACTTCATTCTACTAGCAATCTACTGCTCATATATGATTGACTGGCAATTAGAAGCTGACTTGGCTACTGAGCGGTTAAGTCTAGAAAAGAGAACAGAGTACAATGAAGAAGTCCGTGATGATGTTAGCTTATCAGATGTAGTACCAGTTAAAGCTTTAGACATATAACAGCAAGTACAGGCAGTGGCAGAAGAATTTGGAGTCGACCAAGATTGGGTATGCTGTCCAAGAGAGTAAGGGCCAGGAGTTTGATGACGTTCTATTGTACAACTTCTTCTCTGACTCCGCAAGACGACGTGTCTTGTCTTTCGAATGTGGGCTCAATATACACAATACATTGATGGTCAACACGGTGCCAGGCCTCGTCAGTTGTTTGTGACGAAGAACGATATGCTCTGTCGCGAGGTCAAACGCTCATTCAATAACATGGGATTGGCTTGGAGGAAGCGACATGACATGACAAGCGATATTGTTGATGATAAGGCTGATGCGGATGAGAGCCGACCAAACT
>Ga0214477_100274_pt1 | contig 36966 bp, 24 predicted proteins | sample M1_20Mar14CPVII9_FD_165058 | JGI IMG/M metagenome (GOLD analysis project Ga0214477, IMG submission 165058) | Marine eukaryotic communities from Monterey Bay, California, United States - M1_20Mar14CPVII9sort6BwellC16 | ecosystem: Environmental > Aquatic > Marine > Unclassified | place: USA... | reverse complement strand
TAGTGGGGGATTTAGTTACAGTGCATTCCTTATGTTTATTTTTATTTATTTTTCAATCATGGTTCACCCTCTCACAATTATTATACACTCCATTCACCACAACTTGAACTTATAAACAAATAATACACCACTAAATTGCAATATACCTCCACCATACAAATAATTACTAGTACACCACTAATTGCAACTTACCATGAGTGAAGCAATTGATTTATCAATGTCATTTGATGATAATGTTGGTGCTGCCCCATTCTCTCAAAACTCTGCTCGATCCAGTCAATTCTCTCAACGATCCAGTTCACCTCACAACACGAAAGAAACAGCAATTACAATTGATGATTCAAGTGACGATGATGACGAGGGTAAGAAACCAGCAGCATCACCATCCACAGCAAAATTATACAACCCCGCATCAGGCAGTCCAGTACGTAATCAAAGTTCATACAGATTATATACAGATGCCAATCGTCAGGCTGCTAAAGATAACAATCCCGGTATTGATTTTGTTGAATTGACACAGTTGTTAAACAAACAATTTACAGAATTATCAAGTGAGGAACGTAAAATTTGGGATGATAAGGCAGCAGAGGACAAAGCACGGTACAAAAGAGAATTAGCCGCATATAACAAGTACCAATCGGAAAGAGCCATGGGTATTGGTCTAAAACCTAGTCCAAGTTTCAAACGGGTTAAGCCTGAACCTACATCAGCATCTAAATATGCCGCATCACGTAAAGTGTCCATGTCTCCAACTCCCAACAATAGCAATACTACCAATAGTAGTACCATGTCAATGGCAGCAATGAATTCAAATAAGCCATATGGTTGTGCACATTGTTCCCAGAGGTTTAATACCTTCCGTAAGAAACACCGTCATGAAGTAAAATGTAAGAAAAAGAAAGTAAAGGCTGAGAGGGGTCGTGGAAGGAAGGTTAAGGCTGAACAGAAACCACCAAACGCTGGTAAGGAAGGAGAGGATGGACAGGATGTTGAGGAGGCTGATGAAATTACATACAGCAGTTATGTACCCAAGAAGGTTAAGTTTGGCAAAGACCATCCAGACAAGGTTGTGGAGAATGCCACATTATCGGCAGTGGAGCCACCCGACGTTACGTACAACCTAGCCATGCCGGCATCAATCCTGTCCGAGGGTAAGCTTTCAAACTTACAGCTCGAGGCAATCATCTACGGATGTCAACGTCATATGGTTGACTTGCCCGTTAAGCCCGTTGAGGAATTGCAAGGTGACATGATGGGAGAGGAGCAATTGGTTGAAAAGCCCTTACGTGCAGGCTTTTTATTAGGGTGAGTTACCCAATCTTGTTTTTTTATTACAAGTTCACACATCTTATACTCACATCTTATGAACAAATCTATCTTTTTCCAACAGGGATGGTGCAGGAAAGTCCGCGTTAGTATTGTTTTACCATGTACTTATGTGATGTTGGATATGAGTCTCGGCGATTTGGCTTTTCATTAAGTGCCTTTACAACACATATACTAATTGTTACTATTTCCTCTCTTTCATCATGTACATGTGAAACGCTCTTCAAGGGATGGGTAAAGGCCGCACATTAGCGGGATTTGTGGTCGAAAATATTGCACGAGGAAGGCGCAAACACGTGTGGATATCCGTGTCATCAGACTTGTATGAAGGTGAGTTTTATAAGCTAGTGCGCACCCCTATATTCTATGTGAACTAGAACTCATTTAATCATATCCAAACCCTCACTAATATTCAGATGCCAAGAGGGATCTACGTGATCTCGGCTTGGGAGAATACGCTGATACGAATTGCTACAACATGGCCAAGCTAAAGTATGGAGATTTAGGTGATAATTGTCAAGAGGGTGTCATGTTTTCTACTTATCAGACTTTAATCGCCAAGAATCGTTCGAAGCAGACTCGTATGGATCAGCTGGTAGATTGGTGTGGTGGGGACGAGTTTGATGGATTGATCATGCTTGATGAGGTAAGTTTTGTAGCATGTCATAAGAGTTGTCTAAATATATATGTGCATGATTGTCTAACCATTTCCCTCTCATTCTAACTTACACCAAACTCAGTGTCACAAGGCAAAAACTATCGAGCTTGACGCTGACGGCAACCCCAAGACTACCGGAAAAGGGTTCGATAAGAAGGAGAAAAGTAGTCAGACGGCGATCAAGGTCGTTGAGTTGCAGAAGTTGCTGCCAAGGGCACGTATTGTGTACTGCAGTGCCACCTCGGTCTCGCACCCAAAGAACTTGGGCTTCATGAACAGGCTTGGTTTATGGGGATATGGCACGGAGCACCCAATAGGGTTCAATCAGTTTCTACAAGCGTTGAAACGGTTAGGTACAGGTGCTATGGAATTGCACGCGATGCATCTCAAGAGTATTGGTGCATTGTGCGCTAGAACTCTCAGCTATGAATCATGCGAGTTTCAGCTTATTGATGGTATCTCGGATGTTAAGGTTCAGAAGACGTATAACGATGCAACAGCTGTGTGGACAGATCTCCACTTTAACTTGGCAGAGCGATGTGAGAAGTTGAACCGAAGGGATGCGATGAGGGAACAAATAGCCAAGTGGCAAGCTGAGTCTGGAGATGGGGAGCTCTCTGAACAATTGCAGTACCAACTTGACATCCACCGTGACTCTGATTCAGAGAGTGACGATGATGACGAAGGCAAACTCGAGGAGAGGAAACTTCGACGTTCCTACCGTAATAGGAATTCAAAACATCTCCAAGGACTCTTTTGGTCAGCTCACCAAAGATTCTTCAGATCTCTTTGCATCGCCAGCAAGGTAGACACAGCCATTGAAATTGGTAAGCAGGCACTAGCCGATGGTAAATGCGTAGTGGTGGGTCTTCAGAGTACCGGCGAGGCTAGGTCCAAAGGTGCTGCTGCCGCAAGTGGCATGAAAGATTCAGGGGACTTTGATGACTTCGTGTCTGCCCCAAATGAGGATCTGAAACGAATTGTTATGCAAATGTTCCCGCTACCACCCAAGCCCGAAGGCATTATCGCCCCTGTCTTTCTCAACAATGCAACCAAGAAGAAGAATGTTGAGGACGATGATGCCTCCACCGTAGGAGGCAGTACCGACGATGATGAAGAGAGAGAACCAGAGACTCGCACGAGTCGACGAGGTCGGGCAACTCGCAAGGTGACATATGCTGAAGAAGATGGCGATTTTGACGATAGCGAGGATGAAGCTCCTCCCAAAAGGAATAGTCGTAACAGCAATAAGAAGGCAGCTAGGAAGAAGTCATCTCAACTTGACTCCAGTGATACCGAAGAGTTTGAGCTCGACTCTGAGGAGGAAGAACAGTCAGACACCGAGAATGATAGCGATGATGACGACACCGCCAAGAAGCGAAGTAACTCGAAGAAAGATCGTAATCCAAAGGCCAAGAAAAGGTCCAAGAAGAGTAAGATGAGTTGGGACGAGATCGATCTTGAGTTAGATGTGAATGAAAGTGTGGAGAATAGCCGTTTGGTAAACTATCGCTTTGCGATAGAGAAAATCAAGACGTATCTAGATTCGATAGATAAACTTGAACTTCCACCCAATCCTCTTGATAGATTGCTCAACGAATTTGGTGGTCCAAGTAAGGTTGCCGAGTTGACTGGCAGGAAGAATCAACAAGTCAAACGTGGTTCAAAGGTAAGCCTTACTATGGAAGATATCAAGTTCTCTCTGTTAATGTTGAAACAAAAAAGGATACCTTGTATTTGCCTTTGTCTTCCATTATAACAAACTCACATGATATGCTCTACCTACCCTCTATTCACTATTCATTAGGTTTCATATGAAAAAAGGAAGGGCAAAGGATCGTTTGACAAGATCAACATTGAAGAGAAGAACGCCTTTCAACAAGGGGAGAAACTTGTGGCTCTTCTAAGTGAGGCGGCAAGTACCGGGATCAGTCTCCAAGCCGACAAGAGGGTCAAGAACCAAAGACGCCGCGTCCATATCACCCTGGAGCTACCTTGGAGCGCTGATAAGGCAATCCAACAACTCGGCCGTACACATCGTGCCAATCAGGTATGTTAAACTTCAGCATGTCAAAAGATTCAAGATAAATGTACTCATTTGATATCCAAATCTTTCTCTCATACTTCTCTCTAATTATCAATCAGACATCTGGACCTCAGTACAAGTTCCTCATCTCAGAAGTAGGAGGAGAGAAGCGCTTTGCTGCAGCCGTTGCAAAACGGTTAGCACTTCTCGGAGCCCTAACTCAAGGTGATCGTCGTGCTACTGGCCAGTCTAACGCTCTTGGACTTGCCAACTTCGATTTTGACAACAAATTCGGAACGAAAGCTCTACGTAAAATGCTAGACGAAATTTGGGCATGTACTACATCCTCTCACGATAGCGAGGCAACCGACCAGGTGTATGTGCAAACTCTACAGGGTATCGATGCTCATCTTATCGAAATCTTGAAAGAAGGAGACAATTGGCAAGCCAACATGGCTCCTTACAGCGACGATTCACAATCCGAACAAACCTATTACAAGATGATGGAAAAGCTACTAATTGGTCCTTGTCTACAACTTGCAACGTCTCGTGTTGCCGCTTGCAAAGATAATCGTGGAATTCCGACCTTGGTTGACAACATCGCCAATGGTGGTGACAGAGATGAAATCAAAGCCAAGATTAATGAAGAAGTCAAGAGTGCAAAAGAGAATGGTTTGAACTTTCATGCACTTGCTTTCATCTGGCTATTCGAAGTAGGTGTGACCCAGCAAACATCTAAAGCCGGTAAATATCGTGCCCCAATCACTGTTCCCAAGTTCCTCAATCGTATCCTCGGTATGAACCTGAAACGACAACAGCTAATGACAGACCACTTTCTCCAGTATCTTGGGATGGAAGTTCGTAAAGCCAAATTGGATGGTGTGTACGACATTGGAATAAAGACCATGAGCGGCAATGAGTTGTCAATCGAGAAGCCTAGGGCATTTTGCTTTAGAGGATTGGAAGCCAAGGATGAGAAGGTTCTCCTTTACAAGATTGTCAGAGACAGAGGAATGGAATCCTCAGCTGCATTAGAGCTCTACAATGAAGCAAAGGCGTTGGAGGAGAACGACGAAGGTACAAGCAATGCACCAACGGGTGGTTTCTTCTTTGGAAGGCCGCGTCCAATCAAGACTGGTTTCTACTTTGACAAGCGCAAGCTCACGGACGGATCACCTCTGTTCAAAGAGACAGGAAAGCGAGTCTTTCTCATAATCAATTCGGGATTAGTTAATTGTGTTGTGGCACGACCAAACTACGGCAAATTCTTGACAAGTAAAGATTGGGTGAAGGAGTATCTTTTACAGGGTCCCCCAAGATTGTCACTTGTAGCTGATGTTCAAGAAGCTGTTACTCTCTGGGATGCAGAGTTCAAGGCTGCGAACAGGCCATTTACCGAAACGTACCAGACATATTGTAAAGGCCGTCATACTGAATCTTTTGTGTTTAGTGGCAGTGTTGTCCCGGTCCTAAACAAGATCATTGTCTCAGCTCGTCACATCTCATATATGGGCGGCGAGACTCAGACGCTTCCTGCAATTGTGAGGGTCGAGCCACCTCCAACGACTGACGCAGCGTCCACTGAAGGTGATGCTGGTGCTACGAATGATGCACTTGCAGATGAAAGCGCCGCCGACGACGACGATGATGAACCCGCCGCCGAGCCTGCCGTCGGACAAAAGGTTGCAATTGAAATGCTTGGAAGCAGTATCTTCAGAGGAAAGATTACCGAGTACAAAGATGAAGAAGAAGGTGATGAAGAATCTGGTGGCACATATATTGCTAAATTTACTGATGGAAGTGAACTTGAAATGTCTACTTCTGAAGCAAAGGAGGCGATGGAGATGTTCACTACCGAGGTATCAAAGTTGGGCAAAGCAAAGATGCAAAAGGCTGATGCGTCTAACACCGAGGTTCATGCAGCTGTTTGCTCAACAGCTCAAGCATCAACTCGTCGCCCCGTATTGGAAGAAGGAGAGGAAGATGATGTCGAAGAGTCTGAAAAACTCTACGAAGAGGAATATGACGGTATCGTCCCCAAGATGTTAGTTGGGTTAGAATTCCAAAGGGATCCTGTCTCATGGTATTCTGCAAGTGCCCAGGAGAGTATTCGAATTCCCTTCTACCAATATGTGCTTCGAAAATTAGCCGAGAAGCTACGAGGAACAGATCTTGGAGATGCTACTGTCATGTCTACTCGTGAGTTACTCAATCATGAGAAGGCAGCTCTGTTGAAGAACGAGGCCAATGGTGGGGATTAGGTCAAGAGTGTGCATATTTGCACCTCATTGGAATGTGTGCTATTACGATTGACTTGTCTCTCGTTGTGGGGGTACGGTATAGATTTTCGAATAGATCATCGTGTACAGCACTTGCCTGGTATATATGACTAATTTGCTTTAGAGTAAAATAACTATCAGGTATTAGGCAATCTCTCTAACCTTTACCCTCATGTATACTACTATATACTATAGCATTGGCTGCTTGGTGGTATCAAGCCTGAAAAGAGTACACTATGGTAGCAAATCTTCAAATATCTTCTTTAATGGTATCCTAGGATACATCATGCGTGCTTTCATCAAATCTCTCATCAAGAACTGAGGTATTAGTACGTCTCTACAAGTTGTCTACAATACTCTTTTGTTTTAAAAACCAATTACATAAACGATATCAAGAGAAGCAGCTCCAGTAGGTTAAGCTCAAATTATAATTATTATAATAAATTTTTGGTAAAAAGTATTAAAATTATTAAGTTATCCATTAGGTATGGCTACCAGGAGTCCTGTTGAAGTAGTATACATTGTAGGCTATTCATAATATCGTATACAAATACCACACCATTATAAATTATTAGGAGCTACAATATCTTGTAGTAGCAACAATACGGTATGGTAATAATGTGGCCCATGATGTTGCTTCTTACTGTATTATGCAACAATATTAGATCGATTGTATCATATAATTTGGATGTACCTCATGGCATAGCAACAACAATATTATCAACTCGAAGAGGTTCTAATCATTATTGCAAATCATTACCATCACCCTCATCATTATATTCATCATCAGCGGCAGCAAGAAGAACAAAGACACAACTTTACTCTAGAAAATTATCATCTTCTACTACAAAACAACAACTTAAGACAATAGAAGGTACTGATATATACGCAGCTGAACAAGTTATTAAAAAGTCTAGATTTATAGGTCTAGCTACACATTGTACTTCATGGGATAATGCGCAATCAATAATAGAGGATATTAGAAGAGAACATGCTAAAAGTCGACATGTATGTTTTGGTTTTGTGTCAAGCTCATCAGGAGGAGGTGTTGGAACTGAAAGGGCTTCAGACGATGGTGAACCAACAGGTAAGTCAAGTGGTGCTAGATCATTGTTTTCTCATGTCTGTGCATGTGACTAACATCTGAACAATATGATTGTCATCTACATCAGGAACAGGAGGCGTACCGATATTAGGAAGCATCAATGGAAAGGGATTATCAGATGTTCTTGTTGCAGTTGTACGATACTCTGGAGGGATTAAGCTTGGAGCAGGAAAGTCCGCGTTTGTATTGTTTTATCATATGAATTCATGTGTTCAATATGAAGTCTCAATGATTTCGCTACTTCATTTGAACTTCGTTTGCTTTTATATTTGATTGTCTTTGTAAACTACTACTAACAGAGGTTATCATCATAAATCGTGACAACGCGCATCTTCCAGGAGGCTTAATCAGAGCATACGGTGGAAGTGCAACTCTTGCTCTAGACACTGCTCCAATGCAAATTCACATTCCCAAAGCAACAATACGAATATCAACCCGAGCTGCCAACTCTGGTGCTATTTATGCAGCTGCAGCAAAATATAATGCTGTAACCAGTGGTGAGACATATAACGACAGAGGAGAGCTAGAAGTAACTATTACATGTGATGAGGAGAGTAGTGATCAGTTAAAAGATGCTATTAATGATGCTACTAGCGGTGGTACACTATATACATGAAAGATTGATGAAATTAGAGAGGCTGATGGGCTTAAATAACACCCTGATGATTAGATTTTAGTACATGCATTGCTTTGTCACAAGCGTGACAACGATTGAGTTACAATGATGGTGCAAATTAGTCTTGATCAACAGCATACAGGTACCAAGTGGATTGGAGGACGACTTATGGCAGGAAATACTATTTGACAAGTTGTTGTTATGAGATCATAAGGAAGAAGAAGAAGGATCCGTAGAAAACTTGCATACTATTGTAATGGTGAATCATGATAAAATGACGAGTAGGAGGTTTCCAATGTTGTCTGTATTGTACCATAGGTATGCTTTTACAGGCTCATTAGCAGGTATCTAAAAAACGGGGTCATTAAGGTGGTTGGGAGATGGCAGTAAAAAAAACACCAAAAACCTCCCGAGAGATCTCATACTATCGAACCCAGAAATGAAATAGTATGAACACTGATGACCATGTTATGATATGTGACTCTTATCACAAGTGTATTCAATATATCCCAAACCCCATCAAGCCTACTACTTGACTTGATTAATAGATAAAGCTTCTCAGCTAAAATCTTCTTTAATGCTCCAAATCATCTTGGGGCAGTAGATGAAGATCTCATTGCATAGTACATTTCGATGGCGCCTCTCTAAGTGAAGTGAATGTACAATCTCTTGTGATACACACATAATATATTGAAGATGCCTTTGCATGAAGTATAATGATGTATAATAATCTCGAATGTCATCTTTTCATTTAGATCAGCATCCTGCTCTTCGTCGACAATCATCCCAAGGAGGAAGAAGTTGCAATACGAATTTACCAATAAAGGATATTAATATAGAAACAAATAAGATATTACCAGCCCCGTCATCCCAAATGAGTAGTAACACAACAACAACTACTACTGATACTAATGATGGGTCATTACAGCTAACCAACGACGAGCTACAGCTAACTTCATCTCGTACATTAACAACAAATGAAAAGGCTCATCTACGATCTATCTTTGAAGAACAATTAACCATCACAAGTAGTAGTAATGCGGATGATATTGATGATGCTATTGATTTAATAGATTATGGTATTGATATGGTTGATAGGGGTAAGAATGTTGAAAGTGTTATGCAGGAGGTAAGTTTTATGATAGATCTTTATTTTATTGCAATAGTTACGATTAGATCTGTTTTTGATGCATATGATATGCACCGCAACATCTGGCAAGCCCACTTCATATAATCTCATCACTGCCCCCCTCTCCCCTCTTCTTCTCTACACATATCTATATACATATTGCAATATAACAGCTTGAATTCATGCAATATGATATTTGCAATTCAATCACAGCTAAAAAGATTGGTAAAGCCCTAGCGACATTCCTAAGAATGCATGGCAAAGCTGTATTATCAACTCCTCCCTCTTCATCATTATCACGTCCAACAAAACAATCAACATCATTATCAAAAATGATTGAATCGAAAAAAGATAAAGCATTTAAACGTTCATCATCGAATGGGTCACATATAAGTGAGATCACTAGTGATGCTATATCTGTCATATCTAAGAGTAGCAGATCTGGTAGAATGATTTATGATAAGGATGGCAAGTTAGTTAAACAATGGGCTGGTGTGAAGGATAAGTTGGGTGATAGGTATGTGTTTTATTCATATGATATGCACATATTTGGTCGTTCTCTTTCACTAACTCTCCTTTCTCCCGCGATCCCCTTTATCTCCCCCCCCCCCACAAAACCTATACACACAGTGTCAACAGTATGGACGATGAAGCATACGATGCACGTATGCACACTTACTTTCAAGAATTGGAAGATGAAAAGCTCCGAAAAGAACTTACCATACGTCAAGGTGAGGCAAGAAAAGAAATTGCACTCCGTAAGAAGCAGCAGCAGAGTCAAGATGAAGAATCTATTACATCTAAGAAGATGGACTTGTCTACACAGGGTACATTAATGAAGAAGGAAGATGAACTTGAACAGATACAAAAGATGGTCAATGAATCGGATGTGAAACAGAAGATATATAATGAACATGGTCAGTTGTTAGACACTTGGGAGAAGAATAAGTGTAGAGGAGGAGATTCGGATGACGAGAGTAGTAGTGAGAATGATGAGGGTGAGAATATAAACGAGTCAAGTCAGGTCGAGGATGAGTTAGAGAGGGGTACTTCTGAAGCAGTAGTAGAGGAAGATGCTAACAAGGAGAAGGGAGAGAAGAAGTGGGCACCGCTAATTCCATCCCCTCGCAGCAATCGTAAGAAGAAGAAGAAAGATGTAGACTTATCAACCAGGGGTAATCTCAAGAAGAAGGATGCAGAGATTGAAGCCCTCCGTGCCCGTCGTGATTCGACGAAACCAAACCGTCTTAAACAAAAGATGTATGATGCCGAGGGGAACCTCTTGGCGTGGGAGAGCTATAGTCGATCAGGTAGTGTAGGTTCCGCTCGGTCTGGTATGGACTTATCAGCACAAGGCAATTTATCAGCAAAAGAGGCTGAGCTTGAAGCGCTACGAGCCACGGGTTCTGAACGACGGGGTGCGAAGGCCCAGAATTATGACGAGGATGGTAATCTTATTGCCCAATGGGATAGTTTGAGCAAGTCTATGAATGATCTACATGATGTACATGATGCCCAAGAATATCAAGAAGAAGATGTTGTAGATGCTATTAAGGGTTTTACTTCTAATGAAGTAGAACAGCGCCGTATGCAGGAGTATCAGGAGGTTATGCGAGACAGATCACTCAGTAGAGACGAGAAGTCAAGAAAGATTGAAGAAATTCGTATTAAGTATGGTGGAGCTCCAGCAGTCGTTTCTGACGATGATGGTACTAAAGACGATGGATCACTACAATTAGGTGCCTCTGATGCAGCCTCAAAACATCACGCCGAGTTAGAATTCCTTCGTGGTCGTATGAAGCGTGGCTCAATCATGACAGCCACCACTCAGCGTAAAGCCATGTATAATGATGAGGGTGAGATTGTGGGGTATAGTCAGAATGAAGGCGAACAACACTCCCACAACCCAGGTATGGATTTGTCAGCCCAAGGACTGCTACGGAAGAAGTCGAGAGAATTAGATCTCATACGTAGTCGACGAGAATCTACCAAGGCATTAGGTCTGAAGAAGAAAATGTATGACGAGGACGATCATCTCATCCTCACTCAGAGTGAAGAAGTTAAAAAAAGCGAAGAATGGGTATGTGAAACATCAGCGGAGGGGATGAAGCTGAAAAAGGTACGTTGCGCTTCGTATTTGCCGAGGAGAGGAGGGGTAACTGGTAAAGGATACTACAGGTATCCTTTGTATCCATTTGTTGAGCTGCTGCTCTATTCGATGTGATGTAACTCACCTTTCTAATATTCCCAATTACTTTCATCATGGATAATAGGCTCGTGAGCTTGCAGCTTTAAGTGCACGAAGAGACTCTGTCAAGCCTCTATCTTTAAGGCAGAAAATGTATGACGAAGAAGGTAATTTAATGGCGTGGAAGAATAATGTTGTCGAGCGTGACAACCAATGCCCAGACATTGATACTTCTGCCGAAGGTATGAAGTCTAAGCTCAAGCGAGAAATAGAAGTCCTTAGAGCTGGTACCTCCAATAATATAGATCACAGGGAAGTTGTTGCACCTCGAGAACTGACTCCAGATGAGACATCAAGGTTAAGAGTAGAGTTAAAATCCAAGCTGAACATAACAAATCCTTCTCAGGAAGAGGATGCTAGTGATTTGTTAGACTATGCAATCGGAATGGTGAGCGATATTGGTCAAACTGTTGGTTATATGATGAATGAGCTTCTCTTTATGGAAATGGATGTGTTTACATCAGATGTGGCAGATAGCTTTGGGCAGTGTTTGGCTGCTTTCCTTATTGATATAGGTGGTGGTTCGACGACACTGACACTTGCACAGAGACGAGGAGGTACTGGCCAGAAAACAGGAATGTTTGATATTGATGGTAACATTATCGCATGTACCAATAATGCTGGTGAGCAAGATAATCAATACCCGGAGATGGATACAAGCGCTGCTGGTATGAAGTCGAAGCTTCAGCGAGAAATGGAAGCTTTGCGTGCAGCCGGTCAGCAACAAGACCTCAAGAGACAAATGTTTGATGACGATGGAAATGTTATTGCCTATATCAACAATAATGGTAAGCAGGATCGACATAATCATAGCATGGATCTCTCCTCGGGTGGTATGATACACAAGAAGCACCAAGAAATTGAGGCTCTGAAGGCTCGAAGCAACTCCACTCGAGCACTCAATGTCAAACAGAAGATCTACGACGAAGATGGCAATCTTGTCAAACAGTGGGGTGGTTTCAAGGAGCATGCCGAAGAGCGTAAACAACTTGCAAAGAGTATGCCCATCGGTTCTTCTGCGGAAGGTACAAAGTTGAAACAGGCCCAAGAGATTGCCAACTTGCGTGCGAGTACAAGTACAAATGCTTACAAGTCCCAAATGTACGATGCCGATGGATATATTATCAAAGTGAATAATAATGACGGTGAACGAGACAATCAGTACCCTGATATGGACACTAGCGCTACTGGTATGAAGTTGAAGCTATTGCGAGAGATGAATTCAATGAGAAATGGTACAGCCATACAACAAACTACTGATTACAAACAAACGGCTGTACCTCGTGAATTGACCCCAGATGAGATCTCCAAGTTGAGAGTAATGTTGAAGTCCAAGCTGAATGTAACAGATAGTAACGAGCAGGACGCTGATGATTTGTGTGATTATGCCATTGATATGATCGACGAGAGTAAAACTGTCGGCAATATGGTGGATGAAGTAAGTATCTCACTTTTTGTTGATATGACAGTCATCCAATCAAACCACCCTCACACCTTTCTTACTTTTTGTCCTATAAAACAAACAGCTTTTATTTATGGAAATGGAAGTGTTCACATCGGAGGTAGCAGACAGCTTTGGCCAGTGCTTATCAACATTTCTCCTTGGATTAAGCGGGGATACTACACTTGCCAAGCGAAGCAGGGCCATGTTTGATGCTGACGGAAACATACGTGACGCCAATAATGTCCCCAAGTCTATGGATGTCAGTTCTGAGGGCATAATTCTCAAGAAGCAGAGAGAAATGGAAGCACTTTTAGCTCGTAGGGACTCTGTCAAGCCTCAGAATCTCAAACAAAAGATGTATGACGAAGATGGTAATCTAACCAAGCAGTGGAGTGAAAAGGGTGATGATGACGAAGTCGAAGTCAATGGTCGTCTAAATGTCTCGGCAATGGCGGCAGCCAAACGAGCAAGTCGAGAAGTTGATGAAGTACTCACGACAAAGAAGTGTGGTGGCACAGCCAAAGATAGATTATCAATCTACAAGAAGCAGTGTGCACCTAGTGGTCTTCATATCGATGAACATGATGTGAAACGAATGGAAGGTCTTTCAACTACCGTGAAGAATGCTCCCATCTCTCAAAAGAAGGAGAAGAAAAGGGAAGACGAAGATGTAGATGATGAAGATAAAGGACTATCGAAGGAACTAAGAGCACAGAAGAAGCAAGAGCTTTTAACCATCTCTTGCAATATGAGCCTAACTAGAGGAGAAAGAGCACGCAAAATTGATGCAATAAAGCGCAAATATGCAGTCAAGGCTGCACCTGTTCCTGCTGAACCTGCTCAAGATGAGCATATCTCTTCAGTCCAAAGCTCCAAGTCTAATGGTGTTGATGTGTCCATTCAAGGCACTTTGAGAGCCAAGGAAGCTGAGTTGGCAGCTCTACGTGCTTCAAGTACACATCGGCATAGAGTTAAAGACAAGATATATGACGAAAGTGGAGTATTAGCAGCTCAGTGGGATAAAGTCAAGACTCTTGATAAACTCAAGCAAGATGAAGATGCAAGTCTTTCAACCATCAAGTCTGAGGCTGATACAATCAAAGAGCAACGGAGTAAAGAACTTCAAGAAGTAATGAGAACTAAAGGTCTTAGTAGAGAAGAGCGTGCCAATCGTATCGAAGCAGTGAAACGCAAGTATGACTCTCCATCAGCAACTAAAATTAATGCTATGGGGAATCTTAGCGCCGTCGATGCTGCAGCCAAGCATCATAATGAGTTGGGTGCCCTTCGTTCTAGGTTGCATGAAGTGACACAAGGAAGTAAGAAGGAGAATTATAACTCGAAAGGTGTTCTTCATCAGCAGTGGAGTAAAGTTCAATTAGAAGACATACACGACATTGATGCACACATTGACGCCAAGCGAAAGGAGTATTTTCAGCATCTCGACGACGAGGAAAGTCTTAGGGAAAGAATTGCCACTAGAGATAAGCTCTTGGCAGCTCAACGCAAAGAGAAGGAAGAGAACTCCAAACTCAAACACAAAAGTAGTTTATCAACATGTGCATCGAATGAAATTGAAATGCTCAGGTCAAATGCAACGGATACGAAGAAAGGATTATATGATGAGAATGGTGCTCTAGTCAAACAATGTAAAAACAAGAATGCAGATGACGACGCAGTAGAAGATACCAAGGCACATTCGACCATTGAAGCTCAGAAGAGGGAAGAGCTCCTATCCATCATGCATGATAAAAATTTGACTAGGGGTGAGCGGACCAATAGAATCGAGGCAGTGAAACGCAAGTTTTCGACTGCTTCAACAACAGCATCGAGGGTAGACGATGACGAGGAGATCACTGTTGTGACAACATCAGTCAAGATGCCCGAGTCGGTGGAAGTATCCGCGTCAACTAATGCTCTTGATGCCCAGCGTAGACAAGAATTTGAGTCCATCATGAGAGACCGTAGTCTTAATCGAGATCAACGCAAGACAGCTTTAGAAATGATGAAGAAGAAGTACTCAACTGGGAAAAAGCAAGCTACTCCTTCCGAAGAGGAAGATACCAAGCCCTCTATACTTGATGCAGCAAGGAAGGCAAGAGTTGAGGAAGCAAAGTCCACTCAAATTAAGCCACTTGAAACCAAAATGAAGCCAATCGTTCCTCAAGACAAGCCTCAAGAAGACAAGCCTCAAGAAGACAAGCCTCAAGAAAGCTCTCCCTTTAAGGCCTTTATGGCAAAGAGTGTAGATGAGCAGCGAAGAGAAGAACTTCAATTAGTCATGAAAGATCGATCTTTATCCAAAGAAGAAAGGTCAAGGCGAATGGAGGAGATCAAGGTTCGGTATGAGGCTTCACAAGCGGCATCGCCTGGTGTTTCTCCAGAGCGAGTCGATAAGAAACTGTTGACTAAACGCTCGTCTGGCAACTCCATCGGAAAGAACCAGACCCTTGATGAGCAGCGTAGAATTGAGTTGAGAGTTATCATGAAAAACCGTAACATTGACAAAGAAACCAAGAGTATGCTATTAGAAGAAGTGAAGGTGAAGTATGACGCAATGAATGAAGATTCATCTCCAAGTAAATCATCAAGTGACACGGCCAAGGTAAAGAAGATAGAGACCCACGAAGGTCTACAAAAGAACCCCCCCTCTCCAAAGAAGGCTACTCCTCCTTCTCCACCTAAAAAAGCCAGTGCTTTTAGTGCACATTCATTTATGAAGGATCTGGAAGATGTAAAGAAGAAGGCGTCAAATGGTAGCTCTGTGAAGGACAGGAAAGCAGCATTTGGCAACGGTGGAGTTGCTCCGCCAATTCACTATGATCCTGTTGCTTTTGCTGTGAAACAAAATAAGAATCAGTCATGTAAGTAGCGGGAGATGGTTGCTTTGTCCTGTCTTTCAATAGCGTGTTTCTCATTTCTCTTCTTATACTACTACCTTTCCAGCTTTTAAAGCACGAGAGGCGGCTAAGCGTGAGGCAACTGAAGCTGCAAAGCAGTATAATTATAACTATGGTGATGGTGGTATAGTCGAAGAGACACAAGCCGAGTTCAAGACGATGGGAAATAACATCAAGGCTGCCAAACAGGATGCAGTTGATACGGCTAAGAAGTACAATTATCAGTACACCGGCCTTTAAAAAGTGTACTGATGTGATAGAAAGAATTTGTTTTGTTGTTTAAAGCCCATAGAGACGGGAAGATAAGCTTAATTCTTCTCAGGGTAAAGAAACACAGTTATAGAGATATCGTTTGTTATTGGAGTGGAATATAGAAGAATAGAAAATGAGTAATTTGTCTAAAGAATGTCTGTTAGTTTGTAATTTAGATACCCCCACCTTTGGTATCCTAGAATACACAAACCTACTGTGCTTCACGAGCACGGATAGATCAATGAAATTACCTATAGCTAGTGTGCTTGCTAGTCCTAACCTGCGCAGGTAGCCGTGGATAAAGGATGAAGGGATACGAAAGCCTGGGTATTACCTCTTATAACCTGGTATTACCTAAATAGTATTTTACATGTTCATGTTTAAATCCTATCAAGAAAGAAAGAATACCCCCCCCTCACGCCGCCGCTTTAACAAATGGCCATTATAAGCAATGACTTAACTGACTTGAACAGCATATCTTTCCTCTTGACTTGATGAACCCCCTTCTTCCTCTGCCAAAGCAAGCGCCGCATACTTGTCACGCACCTCATCCATCTTCAAACGACGTTCTTCTTTATTCAAACTCTTATCACGCATGATAAGTTGCAACTCAGCACGACGCTGTTGATCCAACTGTGTTGGCTGCAGTAGAGAAGATGAGACAGCAGTTGGTGCAACTTTTGAGCCATTTTTACTAGGACGTTGTAGGCGATCCAATAATGTTGATGACTTCTCGTCTTTAACAACACTAATTGGCTCAGCAACACCCAACTTATTGTTGACACGGTCTGCCTCCAGCTGTTGCTCATAGTTCAATCGGTTTGAACGAGCTGCGGCACTAGCACCACCATTACCGAACAAACTTTCCATTTCACGCTTGGCTTTGTTTGCCGCCGCTGCAGCTGAAAAGTCTTTCTTAACATAGTTATCTGAATCGAGTAATTCTTGTTCAAGAGATCGAGCTCTATCTTGTGGGGGTGGCGAAGAAGATCTATTCACGGGAGGTGGGATCGGTCGACTTTCATACAAGGGCTTCCTTGGTGGTGGCTGTGAGGCACGACGTTCAGCGTTGATTTGATCAATTAAGTAGTTACTACCACCCGTCCTTTTCGGGGGCATTGATGATCGTTGCTTCGGTTTAGTCAAAGATGAGCCCTGAGGACTCATACTCTCACTTTCATCCTTCTTCTTCTGCTTGTTACGTTCCCGTTGAAGCTGCTTGAAAGCTTTCATCCGCTCTTCATACTCCTCCATTGCCATTTGATCGATTAGATAGTTCCCAGTCTTCTTTGGTGGAGCTGGTACTGCAGGCGGAAGCTCTTCCTCCTCCTCATCTTCATGTGGTTCTTCTTGATATTCATCTTGTGCAGGGATACCATTTATCTCAACAACATTGTTATTATTGGTATCACTAGCCGTAGATGAAATAGCACTATTAGAGCTATTACCCCGTTTGTACCCCTGTCCTGATGAGTGTAGACTTGCTGTCTCATCAGAATACTTGGCCTTCACTTCATCCATCTTGATAGCCTTCTCTTGTTTCGACAATGTCTTGTCTTTCATAATTGCCATCATTTCCTCCCGTCGTAATTCGCTATTGGTCTTCTTTGTTGACAGGCTGCCGGTACCATTTGTCGAGACAGTTCTCTCGATATCACCTTCAGGTTCGGGGGATACCACACCCGATGAACGAGGGGATCCACTTGGCGATGGAGATGATACAGGGATGATCTCAACATCACCCGAGGCATACTTGTCACGTACTTCATCCATCTTCAAACGACGTTCTTCTTTGTTCAAACTCTTATCACGCATGATAAGTTGCAACTCAGCACGACGCTGTTGATCTAACAACTGCTGATCATCTTGACGTCCTCCCCCAATCGAAGACCGCGAAGGAGAAGAGGGAGGAGGTGCATACTCTTGTTGTTCCTCCTCAACCTCTTTCATTTCATATTCATTAAAACTCGAATCCCTCGCACTCCATAGTGCACTCTTTTTCTTATTATCAACCTTGTCAGCAATCAAACTTTGCTGATATCGATCTTTTAAGCTAGATGCCTTGGGAGCCCCGCCGGAACCTTGTGATTTACGGAATAATAATTCCATCTCACGCTTGGCTTTATTGGCAGCCGCGGCAGCTGAGAAGTCTTCTTCGACATAGTTGTCGGACTCGAGTAATTCTCTTTCCAGTGTACGTGATGTTGTGTCTTGGGGTGGTGCCGAGGCACGCTTGTTAACTGGTGGTGGGAGGGGACGTGATTCATATAATGGCTTGCGTGTTGTCGTGGCTGGTAAGGATGTACGTCGTTCAGCATTGATTGAATCAATTAGATAATTACTCCCCCCAGTCTTCTTTGGTGATCGCACTGATGAAGAACGTTGGGGTGAATCTCTTGCCCCTCCTCCTCCCTGTCCACTTTGGGGATTACTACCACTCCTCCTCTGTCGTTCAATTTCTTTAAGTCTTTCTTTATATTCATCCATTGCCATTTGATCGATTAGATAATTCCCAGTCTTTTTGGGTGGTTCTAACTTGAATCGGGATGTATCCTCCTGCTCCTCATTTTCCTCCTCGGGGGATGATGGCTCATCATAAGTCTCTACCGCTGCTGCCGCAGATCTCTCAGCCTCTTCTCGTGCACGACGAGCAGCCTGTGGTGTTTGTCTAGACGGGGGAGACTGCCTAGATTGCTCGGGTGGTGGTTGAGAAGATACTGACACTTCCCCCTCCTTCTTCTTCTTTGTATTTAATAAATAATTATTATCACGCCAATTACCCTTCTTAACTTTCTTAGTTAATTCATTCATATATGTACTCAGTTCAAACTTGATCTTTTCTAATACTTCTACATCACAAATAGACATTTCCATAAATTCCAACTCTTCACATACATGTTGAATTGTATTTCCGTCTTCGATCATATCTAATGCATAATTTAATAAATCGTCTGCATCAGCTTCGGCTTGGAATGCACATGGACTGTTGTGTAGACGGAGATGTGATTTGAGAGTTGCTTTTAATTCATCTGTTTCCTCGGGTGTTAGGGGATGGGGTGCTGCTATATCATCCATTGTTGTGAGTAATTTGTTGATACAGTTTTGGATGTAGTTGATTGTTCTTTGATACTGTTTATATTGTTTGTAATAGTATCTTTATATGTTCTCTTATTTAGATACCCTTTATTGATTGGCTGGTATATTTATAGTAATACTTTATTATGATAACAGATATATTATACTGATCCTTCTCTTCTAATATCAATCAACTCTCTTGGGGGATGGTAATAATTTGAGTTCGGGGATTGATAATTTGATTTCTAAATAATTGATTGTTGACAATTAGTCGAAGATAAAATATAATGATACATAGAAATGATAATGCATATGGGGGCAATGCATTAGGAGTTCTCTTAATATGCATTCATGGCCGATCAAAAGATAGATATGGGAGAAATATATCATGAGCCTGGTGGTCTTCGAGGCAGTTGATCTCATTTTATTGCCCTCGCCAATGATCGCCAAAGTCATTACGGTATCCTCAAGGATACCTGGGTGTACGACGCACGATCATGGTTTTTAGATAGAAGTACTCTCAATGAGGAGTGAGGAGTCATAGAGATATAGATGAGTGGTCGTAAGTCCTAGCTCTACTCTTGAGTATCTACTTAGATTATGCATATATTCATACGATTATATTTCAAATACATACACCTCAATCTTTTTATCTACTAGAATCGACCAGCATATTCGGATCTAGCCTTTGACTTCTTATCACGCTGCACACCATACATTTGATGATACATAACTCCAAAGGCGGTTGGATCAACATTGACAGAAGTTTTAGTTCGAGCTTTCGAATATGCCGAGTCTCTACCCTTGTCTTTCACTGCAATCTCACTCCGCCTTCTACGACCTTTCATAATATCATCATCTACATTTTTATTAACCGCTGCAATCCTTTGGCTAACAGGTATAACAGTTTCTTTCATCTCTTCAATCTCCTGCTTGGGCCTATCTGCATAACTCTGAGCTGACAAATCCATTTCAGCCAAGAACCTTTTACTCGGGGGCGCGGCATACTTTGCTTTAACCTCTTCTATTTTCAATCGACGTTCTTCCTTGCTCAAAGTCTTATCTCTCATTATACTTTGTAACTCGGCACGACGCTGTTCCTCCAACGACTCTTGTGTCTGAGGAGGAGCCATACTATTAGCAGTAGCTGGCATGATAGTCTTGACGTCAGAGGAGGCCCGGAAACTCTTCTTCTTCTTATCCTCAAGGAGAACCTGGGGCTCTGCCACGCCAAGCTTATTATGTGGCCTATCTTTGATAAGATTCTCTTGGTACCTAGCCCTGACAGAGCTTGCTTTTGATGTTTGTAGGTTATGTATCTCCTTCCTATGCTTCTCGGCAGCAGAAAGTTGACCTGGTAATATGCTACTCCGACGACGACCGTCTGTTTGACTGGCATACTGACTATTATCCCTTTCACTACTTTGGATAGTGCTAGTAGGTGCGCCACCAGCATCAACTGAGAACTGTTGTTTAACCTCCTCCAACTTTACTCGACGTTCCTCTTTTGTCAAACTCTTATCACGCATTATAGATTGAAGGGCGGCACGTCGTTGTTCCTCCAGGGACATTGTATTCTTATCATCATCTTCTTTCTGAATAGAGGCTGCTATGGATGGAGCTATCGATGGAGCTAGTGAAGAAACTGCACTGCCCATACTATTACCTCGTAGATAAATATTAGCCACGCCACTCTGGACATTAGCTCCTTCACTGACTCCAGATTCTCGCATTGTTGTCATTCTATCATACTTGGCTTTAACAGCTTCCATTCTCATTACCATCTCCTTCTTACTCAATGTCTTATCCTTCATGATTGCTTTCATTTCTTTTCGTTTCATCTTGTCAGTATCAACTGCAACTTCTTCTTGTTCCTTATTATTATTGGTATCATCACTAGTAGTAACAGATGAAGAACCGGCTGTACTACTCGTACTTTGAGATTGTGGAGGTGTATAACTACTTGTATCGACCTCATCTTGATTACCATTACTCTTCCAACTATACTCTCCACTACTAGTTGCGCTATTTCTCAAATTATTCGTAGTATCATTACTTCGTTGACTATTAGTGAGTAGTACACTTTGAATGCTAATTTTACCGTTAACAGATTCCTCGCCACCATCTGCGTCACTGGTCTTTGGAACATCTGATTCTTTAGTACCCCCTCCTCTAGCTTTCGAGGCAGAATACATTGCCTTAACCTCCTCCATCTTTATTACCATTTCCTTCTTACTTAATGTCTTATCTCTCATTATTGATCTCATTATCGATTTCATCTCATCATATCTCATACCACCTGATACTGATGTAGATGTGTCATTACTCTTGTTACTAGTTGCAGTGGATGATGTTGTTACTCTACTGCTTGTACTATTATCCAACTTATTAACCCGATTGATATGTTTGTTTAAAGCACTATTGCTACCATGACTACTACTTCCATTACTACTACCTTTTGAATACTTGGAATTGGCGGTAGCAACACTTCCATTACTACTACTCTTAGTCTTGTATGTACTACCAATAACAAAGTCGGGCTCATCATAACCCAGTTTATTATGTGGTCTATCATTTACCAGATTTTGTACATACCGTTGTTTAATGCTTTTACCCTGCGATTTAGTAGTTAGACCATTAATATCCCTTTTGAAGGAATCGGATTGTATTCGGGTAGCTGATTGAGATGATAATTGACCCGGCAATTTGATGGCATAATCTGTCTTTTTAACAATAATGATCTTTTCTTCCGATGATTCACTATTGTTATCATCATTGGAGTCACTTGCATATTCTTCTTCTTCTTCTTCTTTAGAGCTTACACTGCGAGTAGTACTTGAGGACAGAGTTTGTTTCTTCGTATGATTCTTCTTTATCATATCTTTTGCTAGACTACTTGCGGTTGATACATCTTTCTCAGATGCAGGCTTATTATTCTGATCTTCATTCATTTCGTCAGTTATTTCTTGTAGATACATTGATAGGAACATTCCGATCTTTTTAGCTGTCGATGCATTGCAAATTTCATACTCCATAAACTCAAGCTTGCAATTACATAATAATAGAATAATGTAGGTTATAAAAGAAGATATGTATAAAATATATTTGTATATGAGATATACATTTGTATATGAGATATATTTGTATATAGAACCTGCCCTCTACACACTATTGCAGACAATTGCAATTTTCATATCATATTTGCACATATCTTGTGCACATATCAATCATACAACTACTTACCTCCTCAATAATATTACCAACAGTCTTACCATCATCAACCATATCAAACGCGAAATCAATAATATCATCAGCGTCTTGTTTATCATCATCTGTACTATTATTTGTGATTTGCAATTGTTCTTTAAACATGTATCGAAGTTGATATTTATCGGTTGATGTTAGTGGACGGGGTGTTGTTATAATTTGTAGATTGGTCATCTTTGTATTGATATGTACTATGGACGAAGCACTCGATAGGAATACATCTAAGGTTGTGTTTATGAGTAGCAAGTGATCTTCATAGTTCAATTCTATCTTACATCTCTTTATTACTGCCCCTCCCAACCGCCATAAGTTTATTCACAAGATACGGTATCCTTTTTAGTTGATGCAATATTTTATTACTCTATTATCGCCTTGGAAATATGCCATCATCATTGCAATCAATAGGGATATTATCCCCCTCAACACTATCAGGAACACCAGCATGGTCGGCTACATTCTCAATTGATGGAAAATACTTGGCAATATGTTTTGGTAATCTAAATACACACATCAAAGTTTATGATGTAACTTCTTTGTTGCAGAATGATGCCTCTTCTAATACCACAGATAGCAAGGATAAACAAGATATTGATATAAGTAAACAATGGAAATTAATATCAACGATACGTGAGGAACATACACGTACTATACGTTCGGTATCATTCGCACCGACATCATCAACAATTAGTGTACCAATATTAGCATCGGCTTCATTTGATGGCAAAGTCTTAATATGGGAATGCTATCCCGATGCAACTGCATCTACAAACACATCTAATGATGATACAATTGATGAAAATACCATTGAGAATAATCTATTTGAACCAATAGCACAATTGGAAGGTCATGAATCGGAAGTAAAATGCTTGGCTTGGAATACAACCGGTAGCTTATTGGCAAGTTGTGGTAGAGATAAGACCGTATGGATATGGGAATGTTACTTACCTGGTACTATTGGCGGTAGTGAAACAACTAACAATATGATGGACAATAATAATGAAGAGGATGGTGGTGAATTTGAATGTCTAGCAGTATTACAAGGACATGATGGTGATGTGAAATCAATAGTCTTTGGTCCATCACATTCTCAATGGGGTGAGGGTGACGAGGTGTTATATAGTGCTAGTTATGATAATACAATTAAAATTTGGGCAGAAGAATCGGGAGATTGGTATTGTGCCGCGACATTGAATGATGTACATTCATCAACTATTTGGTCGTTAGGGTTAACACCCTCTGGATTACGATTGTTTAGTGGTAGTGATGATGGAAGTATAGCCATATGGAAGATGTATACTGCTACTGAACGTAAAAAGTTATTTCCAAAGTTGACTGGCAAGGCTGTTTGTTCAACTGATGGGTTATGGAATTGTGTTGGTAAGTTACCCGATGCACATTCAAGTTATGCTATAATGTCAATTGATTGTGCCCCATCGAGAGTTGGCCATGGACGAGTTGCTTCAGGTGGCGGTGATAATTGTATAAACATTTATCGAGAGGAGACAACTACAGCAATAACAGATAATGAAGCATCTTCGGATACACCAAAGTTTACAATTGAGGCAGTAGCAGATGATGCACATGATGGTGATGTGAATTGTGTGAAATGGCATCCACGAGATGGATCATGCTTGGTATCTTGTGGTGATGATGGTGCAGTCAAGCTTTGGAAGTATCAAAGAGAATGAAGTTGTATTCCTAACTTAAGCGATTTAGCTTTACGCTGCTATTCTTTCTTTGCTTTTCAGCTTCTCTATAGCCTTGCTAGCGACTTGCTTTGTTCCTATCAACACCAGAGGCACACCATTTCCAGGTCTGCTGCTAGCTCCGACAAACAATACATTGTTGTGACTTTTACATTCAGCTCCAGGTCGTGTGAGGCTCAATTGTCCAAGACCATGAGATAACCCAAAAGGTACGCCAGCTCCAACATTGTAGTAATCCGCATAAGTTTGAGGCGTATCTATAACTTCATGCAATATCAAATCATCAAGGTTCTCAAGTCCTTCTAGTACAGAGAGTCTGTCTAGAATCGCTTCTCTGGCATCATTTATGACACCTGTATTGAACTGTTGTTTATATGCTTCAATTGTCTCTTCTCTTGGCACAGATGCTAGCTCTTTTTGTCTAACCAACCCTTGACAAGGTAGTAAAACCATTATCGCGTCACAGCCCGATGGGCAAGCAGTATCATCAGTCATGCCTGCTCTATGAACATAAAAGTTGAACGGCGTGCCTTTAATTGAAGATGATCTATTACCGCTACTTTGTATATCATCATCTCTTAGTACCGCCCAGCTATCTTCAGCATCACTTGTTGTATTTGCACTCATGAAGACATTGTGTGTATTCAATGCATCTAAACTCTTTGAGACTGTCCAATGAAATGCAATCACACCGCTGCTAAAATCAAACTTATCATTCCAATCATATGTCTCTTGATACTCTTCATTCGAATCATCAGATCTTGTGATTGTTTCAGTGGCATATGGTACATCTGCATTGCATATTATCAAGTCAGCATTAATAAACTTCTTCTCTTTATCGTCTCTTTCTTTCGAGATATAGTAAACACCTTCATCAGTAATACTAGTAACAGATGAGTCGAATTGAAACTTTACATTGTTGTCTATGCATAACTTATATATTGATTCGGCAACTTGGCGGAACCCCCCGACTGGAGCAAACACACCAGCTCGTTTATTAGTAGGATGGAGTTCTATTGCAGCTAAAAGACCAAACACAGCTGGTGCAGTCTTTCTCAATACACCTCCTATCTGACCATTATTGATGTAGGGAGATAGTCCAACATATAAATCTTGAAAGGATGCCAAAGCAATCATTTTGGGAGACTCAAACAGAGAGGATAACATTGTTGAATGTGGTTGTAAAGGCCATCTGAGCAAAGAGTCTCGTAATGCTTCTTTTAGAAATGCAGGAAATGATGGCAAATCTAACCTTTCTTCTATAAAGTTGGGTAGCCCGCAGTCCAGATATGCTGCACATGTGTCAAGATAATCCATCCATTTATCAAATCCATTTGGTTCCAGTTGATTGAACTTCTGTATAGATTTTTGTTCCAATATTTGAATATCTTTTATCTCATCAAGAGATAATCCCTGATTACACTTTGATCGAGGAAATCCTATTGGTATTGTATCTCCATCTTCAAAGACAACTTGATATGCTGGTATGCATTGTTTTATATCTAAACCATATGATTTGGCCGTCTTTTCATTTCGACTGCAATCTGTAAATAATTGTTCATATTCATCTTTTAGAAGTAACAAGCTTGGGCCTCGTTCATGACGAAATACTCCAACTCCTTCAACATCAACATCAAAGCTGCCACATCTTCCACCTAGTTTGTTGCGTTCATTCTTTTCCAATACAACTACTTCAGTATTTGGCATTTGGCTGCTTATACGCGCTGCTGTTGCCAATCCACCAACGCCAGCACCAATTACAACAACTCGCTGATTATTACTTTCCGATGCAATATTGATTGAGAAAGCAGTACATAATAAGTAAGGAAGTACAACACTTGCAACAACTAGTAGCTTTAGCAGCAGTGAACACGACATGGTGATTGGTGAAAATATTATGATTGCAGTAGTTTAGGTGATGTTATAATGTGTTTTGCTCAAATACTAGACCACCCCGTCATCAGCCGTCATCTCTAATCGAATCAGCGGCTTAAAAAGTGATATACTGGCAATACTGGCGGTATATTTCAACACCACAAGAATGCTCAATCGATCAACAACATTGACATTGCGCAAATTACAACTATTTTTTTATGCGACCGTCACTTGGCACACCAACTTAATAAAAAACCTGATCTAGTGTGTATATATTGGCAATATCATATCAAATGAAGAAATACAATGTCGAGACAACCTTTTGTAATCAAGATTATGGAGTCGTTTTAGTTATAATGGTATTAGGCATACAATGGTGAATACTCTCAAGTTAATCAATACGATAACAATCAACGCAAAACAACATCAGAGAGGGAAATCAAGCTGTGGTACTGAAATAACGCCTCATATGTGCTATATACGGACGCAGATAACGACAGTACTGTTGGTATTACTATCATCATTAATACCGCCGTCAGTACTATCCTTTACTCCTACTTCAAACCTTAATCGTCACCAACAAACAAAATTGAAAATGTCGACTGAGATTGCAACAGCACCTCAAAAGATTGATGGTATATCCTCTCCTTTACTGTTGGATAATTATGATACGTTTTTATTAGACATGTGGGGAGGTAAGTTGCAATTCTAGGTATTGTATTGTATCATTATTATCACTCGATCTACATCATATGCTCATGAACACACCATTATGTACACAAAACATATTATACACAATAAACAAAAAAGTGATGCATAACGGCAGTGAGCCATATGAGGGTGTATTACAAACTATTCAGGAATTGAAAAAGGCCGGAAAGAAATTGATTATACTAAGTAATAGTAGTAAACGAAGAGAGAAGAGTGAAGCAATGTTAACCAAACTAGGATTCAACCCATCTGATTTTGATAATATCATCACATCAGGGGACGTTGCACATAGCTTACTTCAGAATAGTGCTGTTGAAGTTGCCAATTCATTAGGATGTACAAATTGGGATGTACTAAGTAACTTAATTCAACAGAAGAAACAAAATGTATATGTATTTGGTAGTGGTGATGATGATGAAGGATATTGTACCTCAGCGGGATGGAAATTAAGTTCAATTGATGAAGCTGATTTGATTATTGCTCGGGGTACATTTACTATTAATGATGGTAGAACAGTTGTATCAAAGACTGGGGATTTTGAGACTGATAAAGCTGGTTATTGGAGGGTAATGGAGGAAGATATGGCTAAAGCTGCAAAGCGTAAGGTGCCCATGCTCGTTTGCAATCCAGACAAGGTAAGGCCTGACGAAGGTTTGCCGCCAATGCCCGGTGCGATTGGAGATACATATGAGCGGTTCATCTGGTGTGAACACTGCAACGATGGTATGACGGAAGAGGATGCACGTTCATTTGTAAAGAGGATAGGTAAACCTTTTCAAGATGTCTATGACATTGCATTGAGTGGCGGTGATAAGAGCCGAGCTATAATGATCGGGGACGCTTTAGAGACCGATGTTGTTGGCGGATGCTCTACCGGAATAGATGTACTTTGGGTTATTAATGATGGAATACATGCAAACGATGTAAAAGAAAGCTCAGCTGATACTGTACTGAATGGGTTCAATTCAAACTCTTATGATACTTATGCCTATGGGAAGAACGTCAAACCTACTTACATAACTGATCACTTTCGATGGTAATGATTGTTTGCATGTCAAGACTTTTAAGCTAAGCTAAATTACCATGTAACAAATGAGTATCATCGCCATCTTTTGTGCCACTAACATCATAATGGACGCCATCGATATCAACTCTGAGATGTTGAAGGTGGCCTTTATGATGAGCATCTGCTATTAGCGTTGCAACGCCACTCTTCTTACTTCCCTCTACAGCAAATTTGTCCGTAATCCTAAGTGTACTCTTTCCATTGATTGTTTGTTTGGACGAAACTGAGCTTGTTACTGGTTTGAATAGTACAGGAGTTCCTAATGCTAATAGCAAATCCTTATCCTTTTTTATTAGTCTCTGAGCATCTTTGAGTAGCGGTCTAGCCTTCTTCTGTTCTTTGGATATTGATTTTGTGATTGACTTCTCAATAGTACTGAAACTGAAAGGCCATGGTGAACTGATTTCCGTCTTTGCTAGTTCTTGCCTTGGGCTCAAAATTACCTCTGTATCTACTTTCTCGTCCTTCTTCTTGGTAAAAGGAAACGGATGAAACCAACCACTCACTGTATTAACAATCTTCCCAAGTAAGCTGGCTTTTGGCTTCGGATCATTACCACTGTCAAAGGCTGGAGATGAGAGCTTCAACTTTTGAGCCATTGCATTACGATGTTCAACCCTCTGCTGCACGACGAAGCTTCCGCTACTGCTCAATAGTAATAGCAGTGCTACTGATACATTAATAAGCATTCTCTTCTTTCCTCGAATCATTGTTCTGTTGTTGTTTTATCTGGCTCTTTGATATATAAGTTAGCTAGATTATCGAGTTGATTGCTAGGGTTCGCTTTGTATGATTCTGGCTTCTCCTCAATCAAGATTGTCTACCCATGAGGTTATCTTCATCTCATCTCTTCTCTCTTGTGATCTTTATAGTATGACGCAGTATTCTAATGAAGTATTGTTGTAATGCATTATATAAGTTAACTTATGAAGATCTATCATACGTCGTGTAGTACATCGCGCTCATATTGTACTGTAACATCTATCTATACGCTCCTCATACTTCACAATAATCCCAGGCATATTGGTCATTCTTATTCTTGTACTCTCCATACTCATCTGGCTTGAGTAAGTCGTCTGGCTTGAGTAAATGGTCATATAACGTTGGCCCAGAACCCAAATAGTAGTAGAAGTCAGATCGACTCTTAGATGCAATGGTAGATATAAATGTATCTTCATGATGTATGCCTTTGATCATCTTATTGTCAAAGAGAGTAAATAGTACTCGAGTGGTGATGTCTTCTAAGTCATTTACCAAACGTAGCTTTACATCAACACACGATAATCCAATTCTCTTGATATGAACAATGCTTGCCTTGGTACCCCGAGCTAGTTTTCTCGAATGCATTTGCTTGGTACTGTCTCTTGTTTCTCTGGTACGTTCCTTGGTTACTAGAGTGAAATCTGGATGATATAGGTTGTTAAATAAGTCTTCTATATCCTCGGAGAACTGTTTTTTAGTACCATCAAACACTGATACGTATTGCTCTAAAGCTGATTTGTAAGACATGATTCTTTTGATTGTTTATGTTTGTTTTTGTCGCTGCTGCTTTTTATGAGATGAATTGTGGCAACAGCGGAAATGCATATCATGCTTTCTATCGTATGAGGTGTTTGATCACATCTTAGCACATCATCTTGGCTATCTTGAAAGATTGCATAGGCTGGTTCAATTACTGAATTTCTTACGGTCATTTTCTACTCGGGCTCAAGGATACCGTTAGGTATCCTATCAATGCACGCACAAAGACTGCTTAGTCCAATACTGATTCCACTTGTCTATTGAGCATACCAACTAACTCGACTGTTTGATTGTAGACAACAAAGCCACCAGGCATATCACCAGACGGTCGGACTTTCTGTTCACCTCGATCAAGTCCATTTGTCTTCTTCTCTTTTTCATCATCATTTTGTTGGCAACATGATATGGCATGCTTGGTCAAATAATCTTGAAGATAGTTTCCATAAGAGAATCCTTCGATGTAAAGAAAGAGCACTAATATCACTCGAACTCCTTTTATTACTGGATATCCTGCATGCCGCAGTGGACCTGCGAAGGAAACCGCGTGCCCAACATCGGCATCTACGACCTTGCCTTTGTCTGCATCTCCAAGTGCCTCAAACCAGGTTCCTCCACCCTCAAATGTATCATCACCAGAATTGAGTGCCACTGTGAAGCTAACTGCAGATGTATCCGAGTGCTCAGGCAGAGAGAAGGAACCATCTTTATCTGCATCATATCTAACAATGAATGCATCGTGAACTCTCATTCTATTGCCCATATCACCAGGAGTAGATCCGTCGGCTAATGTAGGATACGCTGCAGCTACTAATGGATATAGTCGCGTCTTCAATAAGTCTCTCAACCACGGCCTTAATGCAGGAATATCCTCCACGGCTACATCTGTTGTCTTTACAGAGCTATGTCGAACAGTTCCCCACTTGCCACCTCTAAAGTCTTTGTGAAAAGCCTCAACTTCATTCAGTACTTGTTTGCATTCATCCGGGGTTAATACATGTTGTCGAGTTCGAAATACTAATGCATTCTTTTGCGTTTCTGAAGAGAATAATGCTAGAGCAGGAGTTTGTGTTTTGTTTGCTGGTACTACAAATGCCTCCAAATCTTCTTCCCGATTATATACACCATCACCATGAGCTCCCTCTCCCAAGAGTAACGGATTGGTAACTTCATCTTCATTCACATCATCCCAACATGCTCGTTTCCGATATTGTCGATTCAATGTCTCACAATCGGGTACAGCCTTGTGACCCTCCATCCATAACTCATATGCACCAGTATGATCGTCGGCGTGTATTCTTATCCATCCACCTAAATGATATGCATCAGATATATCTTCCTTGGAACAACAATCTTTATTATTTCGTAACTTTTGCAATATGGCGTTACACCATGCAAATGCCCTTTCTTTTCGATTGTCCTTGAAGTATAGTTTTGTAAGTGCTAATGCAACACTTACATCTAATTGTTCTTCTGATGGGTATGTGTCATAATCTTCATTTTCAGTATAAACTTCTTCACATATACCTAGACTTAATCTCAAGGCATCAACTGCATCTCTCCGTCTACCCAAACCTTCTAAAGCAGCTGCATAGCACAATACTATATGTCGTCGTTCTTCCAATTCAGTATTCTCTAATGAGTCACTTCCTTCCATGCCGTGCATTGACTGCCATTGTTTTAAAAGCATTTCACATACCACAATTTCTTCTGCATATCTACGACGATTTAGAATTGCTTCTCTAGCCTTTGGGCATGTGATATGTGCTAATGCTTCTTCTTCCCGTTGTGCCAGTAAATCATCCCCATCAAATATCTCTTTGGTGATGTTGTCATGTGGAGTATCGTCATTATTCGTCTTCTCTGAGAGTATCATATCGTCTACTTTGCAAAATCACTAACTAATACTACCTCTGTACAATCTTTAGAACACTCTGGGCATAATACGAGCATAAGTCTGTCTACACGGCGTGTAATACAACTACTATAACCTACGACAACACCAATAAAAAAGGGGAGGAGGGGAGAGGGTTTAGATGGCGAAACAACGCTGTCAGCTGAGATAACGTACATAACCTTGACACGATGAACACGTAGTATTGTACATAGAACTATGGCTTGAAATAAAGTTGATATCAACAGATATCAAATGAAGATATTTGGATACTATTTGGTCTTGATCATTTATACCCCCGTACAGACACTCGGAGAGGAACATAAAGTATCCCAAGGCAAATAAAAAAAGCTGCCGGCAAATTTTAGGCAGCTGAGCCTATTTGTTCTTGATACTCCAACCATTAGCTCGTGAACAATAACTACAATACATTGCCATCATAAATGGATTAGACGGCACGGCATATATTTATATATAATTGAGACGGCATAATTAAAATTATTAAATCGATAACAAACTCATTATAAAATCTAACGCAAAGTCATTGCAACAATGATAAATCATAACTCTTCTCACAATAAGAAGATGAGAAGGCGTGATAATAGTATAGCCAATGCAACCTCCCCATTGGCAATGGGTAAAGCATTAGTACTGACAATAACAGTTGGTTCTGCCGCTGCCTTCTCTGGAGGTGGAAGTAATTCTGCAATCCAACAGCAAAGAATTTCAACATCAAGGAGAATTCATCATACTTCACCAAATTACAGTAGACATTTCTTACACAATCCCAACCACTCTAATAATGAGTTCCATTCAATTGGGGCATTGCATTATCGTGATGGTGATGAGGATCAATCCTCGTCAATGAGGGTTGCAAATCGATCAGCAGTTGATGAGGCAACCGGCAGTAATACAGCCACAACAATTTCAACAGAGACCCCTAATCACTCTAGTAGTTCACGGGGCGTATCTAAAGTTAATCTCTTCATGCCAATAGTGGGATTAATGCCATCCATGCCCCCTGTTCCATCTCATCAATCCGTTGAGGAGGATAAGGAACAACTGGCAATGGATCAATACTTGGAATATATCGATAGACGATATAGTCGTCTGAAACCTACATCCTCTCATACTAAAAGGCCCAAGGGAGGTATAATAATGGATATACCACACATTCGGAAGATATTCTTCTCAACATTATCTTTGCATAAATTGCCGGTATTAACTGCCGCTATATTTGGTAGTCCACACGTTAGTACCACTTCTATTTCTTCCGAGGAGGAAAAGAATAAGGCTAAAGAGTCCAGAGAATTCCGACGCGAGGCATTACGGCGGAATGGTCATGAATCAGAAGATGCATTAAAGTCATTGGGATTGAGTAGCTTAGCATCGGCACGGTTACAACAACGTTTACATGTTCCTCGTGATTTACGAGATGAGTACATGTCGCTTACGTCTGGTACTACCAATGCTGTGAACTTTATCAATCATATTGTTCATTTGAATGATGTGCCTGTCATCTTATCCCCCAAGAAAACGGCAGCTGATAAAGCCGTGGCTGCGGATATGGAGGGTGGAAGGACATCATCCTACACTTCCCTCTCCTTCACGGCTCAGTTCAAATTGCTATTCAGTACCTTACGAAATGTAACGCTGGCATTTGTCAATACTATGCAGATCCTTACGGCATTTGCCTCGCGTATGGCATCCGAGGTATTGGATAAGGGAGGGTTCAGGCGTAGCATCCGTTTGATGAGCGTTGTTCCCATCATGCTTGTATTCATGTTCAAGCCTTTGTTTAGGGGTGCAATGAAGCAAGGAACTAAGGTATGAGTCGGGTTAGAGAGAGGTAGAAGATGACATCACATCTCTTCCATTCGTACTCGAGAAATATAGAAAGTATGTCTTTAAGGCGCATTGAGATTACAGTTCTCTATCTGTTGCCGAAGGATATTCTACATCATTTATGAAGTAAAACATAGATAAAGAAAATAAACATAGACAGAAAAAAGAAACACCTCCTCACCCCTAACCTCCGATAGATATAATTATATATACTAATTATATATACTAGAATAGTGAGTAGTAAGAGTATCTAGCAATGAAGGAGGCTCCCGAGAGACCGACTCTCATAAAAGATACATACAGAGTCAAGTGGGTTTGGTATCCTCAATAAGTCAATTACTAATGCATCAGCCATGCAGGATGCAGCAGTGCGGTGACATCATGGAGTCACTTCACAATCATTAAAAACCGTTTGCACAAACTCAAATTTCCTTCGCATTCGCAACCATGGGCTTATAACCAGATAATAGGTTATTTTTTCTTTATGTCTCATATTTTTGTTACTGAATTACTATGGTGCTACACCCTAGTAGGATACCACTGCCATATCATATAACTAACAATATATTTATTGTCATACGATATACCGTCCAATCTATATAGTATTGCTGCATCAGAATCCGTTGAGCGACAAAAAATAGTAATAATGGATGAAGCAATAGCCCGATTACTACTGAAGGACTTGTTGCTGCACCTTCCGAATGACACATGGCTACTCGTTCGTCAACCTACTGCAGATGATATTGGTATTGCAAAAGCATTAGGTCGATCATGTGGAGAGATAGATGCTCTACTTATTAATACTGGCATATGCAAAGAGACTGCAGTCAGGATAGCATTTACAAGAACTTGGCAAACAATATTAACTGACATCGACAATGGTATACACATTGGAAATATCAATCATAGGCAATGGTATATAAAAATAGGAGACGGAGGGGCGGAGGTTCCTGCTAAACAGAAGGATCGCGTTGTTTTATCTCGGCCTGCACTTCCGCGTGATATTATACAAAGATTACAACAATCAAATAAACTTTATGATAAGAAAAAGAATAGCATGATATTGGCTAGTAAATTAAAGGAGCAAAACGATAATGTAGCTAATGCACAACGTGCCAAAATAAATGCAACAATTGATAAGTATCCAATGGTAGCACATGCTTACGGTGCAACAGATGAAATGATTTCTCTAAAAAACAATAATATACGACAGTTTTCTAATGAACTCATTCCGGAGTTGGTACAGCTACACAGAGAGTATGATCAACAGATATTGTTCAAAGATGAGGATGGAAATGATATTACTTTGATTCCAGTATCTAAAACTGATATGGAAAAGTTAGCAATGAGTGTTGCAGCATCTAAAGAAGGGAATGTTGAAGTACATAACGATGTCTCAACGTCTAAAGTAGCAGCTAGAACATCTAATAATGATTCTACGATGGTAGATGCATCTATAGATATAGACTTATCTAATGAAGAAGATGATATGAATGATGACCAAACAGTATCAAGGAAACGATCACGAAGTAGTATTGATCGAGCGGCCATACGGACTTCGGCAGCTGAAATACTCGCCCCTCGTTATACCAAATCCTCCATTAGTAATGTTGAAGATATGGATTGGGAGACTACAAATAAAGATTCGTATTCTGCACAACAAACACGTGATGATGCTAAAGATATTCGTGCTATGTTACTTGCTATACACCGAGGGGATCCAACAAGGACTGCCGTTTCCTTGAATAAGTTTTTATCAGACGAAAACAACAAAGTCATAAAAGACAAAGTAATTCAGCTAGCCACAAAAGAATCAACCGAGGAAGATGAACTTAAGGATCACATCATTGGTGGTATAAAGGATTCCATTAAGTATCATACTACCGGTCGTGTCCGAAGGTGGCTTCACGAGATGTTTGTGAATTTAGGGTGCAAACACATGTAAAAGTAAAACATAACATATAAAATACACATCATTTACTTACCAAACTTATTATAATTCAATACATAGAATGTAACCAGTTTGTAGTGAATACCACAGTGTAATTCGATGCCTATATACCACATTTAATCTATATACACACCACTTTAATTCAATGTATAACTACCCTATCATAAACTCTAACAACCTCAAATTATAGTTAAAACTTTCACTTCTTCGAATGGACAGCCTTATTGTGTGTAAATTTGTAGTATGTTATGATGATACCGCATTGCAAATACTATATCGGTGAGCTAGTTACCAGAGGAGACTAAAAGGGATATGTTGTATATTGCAATGGTCTATTTATAGAAGCAATCGATGCGCCGCATTAAGTTTATTTTGTTGATGATTATCTAATCTCGCTGCCATTCATTAAATATAGATTTTGGGTACCTGATAATGGCACCATTTGAAAGAGCATTAAAAAGTGGTCTAAATGGGTAATGGGCGAGGAATGCGATCAATCATATCGATAACAATCGAGCGTAGAAATACGACCATAGTAGGCGGCACTATTTTTTATGAGAGAGTGATGTAAGGGAAAAAATTTGGGGTAACGCAAAATTGCAATTTTAGGGCGTTTTCGAAAATTGTAAAGTATACCCTAGGGATTTCCCTTTTCAGCTCTGAGTTTGTGCGAGGATACCAGTAGAATTTTTTTATGATCGTGAAGTGACTCCATGATGGTCGCCGCCGATATTAGCTCTTGCATTGCAAGAGTGTCCAGGCCTTTCATGCATTATACGTCAAGATTTGACCGTTCTATTTGATGTGATTGGTCAAGATAGTCACCGCATAGGATTATGATATAATATGCATCACAAATCGTCTCATAAAATCAAAACACAAACAACATACATAATCAACAAACAATACAATAAGCAACTTGCAATCCAGCAACAAACAATAAAGCAACCCGAATACAATCAACTTAACAATACAGAATAACAAATATATCATCATGTCGTCAACTACTAAGCAACAAACAACTACCAAGCAACACACATACACTTATAAGCCAGCTTTAAAAGCATATCTCGACGCATTTGACGGTACACCCAAGAAGTTTTCCGAAGTCGAGCATCTCTTTGATAAAGTATATCATCGTAACTTTACCTTTTCTACAGAAGACGGGAAGATCCATACACGAAAGGAAGCAAAGGCAAGTGTAGCTCGTAAGCTTGCCCTCGGTTCAAAAGTAGAAGTTATCCATTGGAAGAGAATTGGTATGTCGTGTACGGACTTGAAATATAGATTAGTGAATAAAGAAGAAGATACTATTACTCGAGTATTATTCAATACGGTTAGTAAGAAGATTATTCGGGCCTACATTCATGATGATACCTTCTCATCTACATTAAAAGCAAAGACCAAGTCGGACTTTTATTACTATTGGGGTGCATTACTGTCTACTGAACATCTCGGTATACAGCCAGAAAATTGCGCAGTAGAGTATAAGAATAAGAATCTCAGACGCTGGTCAAAGGTAGAAGATGGAGATAGCAGCAAGAAGGGTTTATACCATAATGGTTTGTACGTCTATCCCTTTGTAACGCCAAGCAATTTAGAACGTCAGAATTCTGACATGACAGAAATTGTGGTATAAGATCTGTCGGGGACATCTCGAGTGTATAGCTTATCATTTGATCCTTAATATACAATTTGTAATCAACAATGTACTGCTTAATTTCGATGAAAATGTTCCATATACTACTTTAACAGCCATTGTCATCTGAACTTGAACAAACTCTCTTTTCTTCTTTGCATACTTTGAATTAGACCCTGTGCTCTTTCTGTTATACTGATAACCTCATCAGTCTGTTGTTGTGTATTGTTTATCGTTTCTCTTTGGCTATCTAACTCTTGTGTTATACCCATTGCTACTTGTTCGGTCTCTGGAAGATGCGCGTTTTACAGTTTAGAAGACGAAAGAGAGATGATAGTAACCTATATTAGTACATGTGGTTTGTGAAGGCAATCAAATCAAGGCAATTGAAGTTCAAATGAAGCAGCAGTATTACTGAGACTTCATATTGAACACA
>Ga0214477_100273_pt1 | contig 36975 bp, 22 predicted proteins | sample M1_20Mar14CPVII9_FD_165058 | JGI IMG/M metagenome (GOLD analysis project Ga0214477, IMG submission 165058) | Marine eukaryotic communities from Monterey Bay, California, United States - M1_20Mar14CPVII9sort6BwellC16 | ecosystem: Environmental > Aquatic > Marine > Unclassified | place: USA... | reverse complement strand
CTAGTGACATAAATTCGACTTATGGGGAACTTAGAGTTCCCTATAAGCACCCCATAAGTAAAGGATCCTAATTAGTATCCCATAAGTAAGATTTGTCTCAGATACCTGTCTCAATTTATAACCATTGAGTATTTATCTTAAAATATTGGTTACTTTTTTCTCAATGCGCGTGTCTTTCTTGTTAAATTTTGAAATTTGGCCGTTTCTTTGATGTTCTCAGTGGGAAGGTTATTACGATTATTAGTCTATACTAGTTCCTACGTTCGAATATTGTCACTCAGATTATCCCTTGGTAGTTTTCTACTTAAATAGTCCCAAGGAGAAATATAATAGAGCGATATTTTCTTGTGTTCTATTCTATCTGCTCTGCAATTGGTATCCTACCCTACACCATAGAACTCTGCTCATTATTTTTTGATGCATGCACCGATAGTATATGTATTATAGGCATCTTAACTTTACCAACTAGAATAATCATCTACAATAAAGATGAGTACATCAAAGTCATCCAACCCCGAGGAACAACTAGCTCATGGTGAATTTATTGAGCAAACACCCGATGACAATGATAATGATGGTACACCTGAAAACAATGACGATGATGGTACACCTGAAAACAATGACGATGATGGTGCTCCCGATGCCTTCTTACAATATTGGTTGAATGATGAAGATGAAGAGTTGGAAAAGAAAAAGACTTCTACACCATCTGCTCCAGGTGATATTGATGTGAGCGGAGGAGGTACTGATACTGAAAAGGCTGGAAGTACATCTAATAGAATTATCAGTAGGCTTAAGAGCACGGTTAGCACGGTCACAAGGAAGGTTAGTGGGGCTCTTTCGAATATCTCTCCACATTGTCATGATGTTACTAAGATTCTACCAAGCAATGATACCAGCAAGTCCACTGATACTGAGGGGGTTGAACTGTCAGTGTACCCTGATTCGGGATCATTTGATAGTCCCCCCGAAGTTGAAATGCTTGTTGGGGGAAAGCGCAAGAGAGGATCAAAAGCATCTCGTCGTAAGAATAAGAGACGCCACAGGGCAACCAAGAACTACAAGGTTGATGGTGGCGCAAGGGTTGTTCATACTCCGTTGGGTAATGGGGAAGTACGAAGAGAATGCTTGAAACATACAGTGTTTAATCTGTTCGCACCGGAGGAAATGAAGAGGGTACGTGACCTTTCGTTGTCCTTTCCATCATCACCTGACAATGGGGATGTTACTATTGAACAAGGCAATACGTGGCTAATGGAGCATGGTATGAAATTGAATCCAGTTACAGATCGGTATATAAAGAAAGGGGGTTTATTGTTTCACTTACTCCAAGATTCAGATTGCAGGCTGGTAATTAAGGTGAAGTTGACTATGCGTGATGGCAGTGGTGTAGCCAACCACTTCTTTGCCTATGACGGTACCACTCTCCATGACGAACCGGATAGTATTATACCTAGCCTTGATGATAGAAGTAAGGAAGAGAAATGTCTTTCCATCTTCCAGCAGTTGTTCCCAAAAGAGCGGTTCTCGAACTTTCGAGTAACTAATGTGTTTGAGTTGGTTTGAAGAATAGATCACAGTAGAGCTCATCATGAGGAAAAGTCTAGAGTTTGTATGCTTATTGTATAGTGGGTAGGCCTCATATTGTAGTTAAATTATTGCACTTTTGGCCATAGTGTCCACCCCAACATATAAAACCATACAATATTATTATCTGCACAGGAATTTAATTCAATCGAGCCACTCTTCGCTCTCGCTCTTTCTCTCGATCTACATTATCACCTTCATCGTGTTCTTTATTATCATACGTCCATTCCTGAAGCCATGCACAATTATCTAACGCCATCTCTGCCCTCACAATCCACTTAATCACTTTTGTTAGCTCCCATTGTACATGATAAAATTTTGCATGTTGAACTAACAATGTTTGTTCATTTCCAAATGAAGCTAGATCCATTGGGTTGTCTGCTTTAGCCTCTCGAAGTACATCCAATGCATCTTGATCCCCGTCAAGTATTTCAAGCATAATTTCCCCCAAGGCACGTTCTCGGGCAGCATATATCCACCCTTGGATAATCTCAGCCGTAGGTGGGTCCCAATCATTCTTTGACAGAAGATATTCGGAATCTGAATTTGCCAATACTCTCCAATTTTGTACGCTATCCACTAAGATTGTTGCCCAGGCTTTAGCCGTATCATATCCCTCGCCACTGCCCTCTATAATGCATTCAATGAGCTCATCAATATCATCTTCATCGGGAGTAACTAATTTCCAATCATCGTCAATATTAAACAAATCTTTGATTGCCATTGCTTCTGGATTCCCATTGTTTTGTGTTGCATCATCAGAAGTAGTAGTAGACTTGGCCTGTCTCTTGTTTTCTCTAGCCTTGGCACTCTTTTTTCTGTTCCTCCCTCCTCTATTAAGATGATCCCAATCAAAATGAGGCAATATTGTCAGTAGCATATCATCCACTGTCAAATCGGTCTTATTATAAAGGAAAACCAAAGACCAAAATACATCTGGACAGGATTGAGCGATCATAACAGGAGTTAGTCTAGCACGTTGTACTTCATCTTCATCGCCAGTACCATTTGAATGTAGTAATAATTCAAAATGTAAATTCACTAATGCCACTCGGACAAGTTCTTCTTCATAAATATTCACCACCTTATCCTGACGTAACCCCCCTCGTCCCTCCACACCTCTTGGATATTTAATTGTATACAATGTCTTTCCTAGACAATTGTCAGGAGTACTAATTGATTCGTCATCCTTTGCTGTTCCCAACACTGTACCTCCATTTACTAAACTTCCACCTTCGACTTTATCAAAGACACATTTTCTAGCATTAGCAGCGCTGAGACGTTCTAGTCCACGTGTTTCCTTTTCCATTTGATGTAGACTGCTTCGCATTTTTGCTAGAGCTTGTGTGCTAGCTATGTCCTCAACACTATTGATCATCAAGGTCTTCTTTTTAGATGGAGATGATCCAGCAAATGATTTGCCATCTGATAATCTAAGTCCCAGTCCTTCCATCTTTACCTTCTTTGGTTGTTTACTTTTCTTAATATTACCTGAAGATGTTGTTTTTCGTTTTATACCTTTCTTCTTCTCATTCTTCATTATTGCATCTTGTGCTGCTATAACATCCTTGAAGGATGCAGTTGCTGCCATTGCTGATGCACGCTTTTGTCTTCCTGTAGATGAAGATGTTTTGTTATTTGTTGCAATAATATTATTATTGCTACCATCAGCCAATGTAAATCTAATTGTAATAGTTTCGTTTGGACGTATACCGAGTTCATGTACTGTTGCTTTACCGGTTTGTTCCATCTCTTGAGGTGGGAAACTAGATAAGAATGACATTTGATATGATTGAATATGATCGGTGGGTATATTAAATAGTGCAAATACATCCTTACGTAATTGATTAATTGATGTTGATGAACGTAATTGTAAATTATACATTTGTAGTTGTGATTGTTGTGCAGTACTAGCAGCTTTCTTCTTCTTTCCTTTTGTAGGTAATGGCGGCGTTGCCCCCTTTACACGGATTGTGAATTCATCATCAGCAGACATCATCATTATAGTATTCCTTATATTGCAGACCGAGGGGTCGGTTTAGGTGTGTTGGTGTTGTTAGTGTTGTTTCGAATGAAGTTGGGGGGGTCAAAACTAGAAAAAGAAGTTTCGTGAAATTGACATAAAACAATTTTGGGGGAAAAGTCTGATAATGTACGTATTATCATATGGTCTTGTTAACCCAAAAAATTTACAAACATAAATTATGTGTTAACCCCACATCTTTGCTGCGAAATTCTTTTTGTGGTGCTCTGACAAAATATCGTTTTTTGTGTGAAGTTGAACAATGAAGGTGGTGCACATATCATCCATAGATTCAAACATGTCCACTGATCATCGATTGGTTAAACTTGTAAGTGGTTTCCGTTTATATGTACTTTATAATAATTTAGTGTCATAATATTATATATTTCTCTCTTACCACCTATCATATCTCTTATAATTTGATGATTTAGACTAGTAATGATAGCGTCAGCATTGAGTTACGATGGGATCATATTGAAAGGGTGACAAATGGTGACGGTGCCCTCTTTCATTATTTCAATGATAATGATGAAGAAGAATTACATATCAAAATATCAAAAGGTACAACTTTACTTCTCATCAAACAGTTTGTGGAACATTTTTGTGAGGACGAGGAGAAAGAGCGTAAGTGATTATTATTATTTATATTTATTTCTCTATATTCAAATAATTAGCGTACACTAAACATTATACAACACCACATCATTCAAATGATGATTCTTCTAGTTGAAATTAAGTTACCACTGAGGAGTTGTGAACTGTCTGATAATCTAACGGATTGGTATAAAATATTTGTAGATGGTTTACATTTGACACAAGTTTGTGAGATTGTGCATGTGGCAGACTATTTATGTATTACACCCTTGATAGACCTTGCATCGTTACGGCTTTCTTCTATATTTATCCTTGGTTCTACATCTGCAGAAATACAATCAATCATTGAAAAAGAAATGAGTAAGGAAGTCTTTAGAAAATTTGTTACTGATGAGGAATTAGAGAGTAAGTCGAATCAACTAGGGGACATGAACAATCGTGAATTGTACCAGCATTTATATAAGAAGTTAAAAGTCTATAAAAATCAGTTCGACAAAGGAGTAGATGAGGAGGAGTATATTTGGTCATCCAAACAATCAAAATTCGATAAGGTTCAGCGAGTGTCAGAGTTCAAAATGGTTCACAATCCATCCTTCAGAGGGAGTAGGTTTGAGAACTTCTTAGGTGCAATTGTAAAACTTCCCAATGATGAATATGCTGCAGTGGAATATAATTACTTTCGAAAGATGAGGGGAGGACCATTTTACTATGGTAAAAGCCTTGTGATAGCGGTCACTGGTGCTGTTATCAAAGATGGAAAGCTACAGGTTTGCTATCATCCAAACGATTACGAGATTACTGCATATAAATGGGCAGAATCCCACGAGATTGATGCTGCATTAAAGGAATTAAATCGTGAAAGGGAAAGGCGGTCGGTTAAGAGATATTCATATGATGGGACCACAGGTGAAAGCAAAGTTGCTAAGGCAGCAGCAACAGGGAAACCGAGCAGTTCTAATACGATCCAAACTCGCTATGAGATATTAAAGAAGACAGCTCTCGAATCAAATGAAATTATGAGTATTAAACAATTGTTTGTAACGGCAAACAAAGCATATGCTAAACAACAAGTTACTGAGGCACATAAGAGAGCCGTCGACACGTGGTTCGACAAAAACAAGCAAGATCTTATACTGGGAATTCTAATGGAAGCGTCGATAGATCTTGACTTAGACAATACTAAATTCGAGCAGAGACAGCGTTTGTACAAAGATTATAGTGGACCGCGTGGATCGAAGAGGCCAAAGATTGAGAAAATAGGAGACCCAGTATTGGAAATGTCAGTAATACATGCTGTGCTATGTGGAAGAGAAGAATTCTCAAATATTTCTTTGAAAAATATTGATTGTTTGATAGATTCCAATGAGACTGCCACTGGTACGTCTGTTATCAAAAGAGTTGCAGCTGTCATTACTTCAGGTGTCATTGAAGGAAAGAGAGATGAATGTGGGAAGAAAAGAATGCGGCTAAGTTGCAATGTTGGGGAGAAGAAGAAGAAGAAAGCAAAAAGGAAGCCGCCAACTTGCAATCACGAAGGCTGCTCACGACCAGTGCCAATGAATTTATATTCACATGGCACATGTTCTAAACATACCCATCCCGATTTGAAGAAATGTAGGAAATGCATTTCTTTATTTCCTGCAAAACGTAAGAAAATATATTCGATTCGTTCAGGAGGGCTTTGCCGTCTGTGTATAGAAGAGGAGAAAGTTGAAGTCCCCATTTGTTGTGTATGTGGGAAAAATCCCACGAGAGCAGTAAATGCCAAATGTTGTGCTGACTGTAATAAGAAAAAGAGTGATGAGGAGGACTTTTGGAGAGAAAAGAAACGTCAAATGCTGAAATCAAGCATCAACCTCTAGTGTTGTCAATTGTAGAACTTGTTATCACTGTAATTAAAGTAAGAGAAGAAGAGCTGGCTAGTATCAAAGTGGCAAGTGCATAAAACCTAATCATTACTATTACTTGTTGTTCTATCACATGCTGCACCACAAACTGTCCTACTTGTCATGATTATACTGCACTAACTGTATGTGTTGCTTTACTTTTCCGTTTCCAGAGCAAAAGAAATAAAAAAGATACCATTTTGCTCGGGAACTTTTGTCTGGAATGCTTTCTTGCAATGAGCAAAACGGTCGTGACCAAATATATTTTTACAAGTGTAATAGATCACTTACAATTTACATCGAAATGGTATCGTTCATATTTTTTATTGCAATGGTACATTAGAACAAGAAGAGAGCAATACATATATAAATATAATACTATATTAGTGAAGATAATATGCAGGCGGCTGCTATAATAAAGCAAAAAGAAAAGCGGCTTAAGCGGATTAGGCAAAATAAAGCATTGATAGCAAGGCGGAATTATGTGGCACAACTTGTCCGTTGGTATAACAATTCTCCCCAATTTAAAGCATATGCAAGGGAACGGATGGCTCTTTATGATAGATTAAAAAAGGAGAAGGAGAATTTGTTCGACGAAAAGTATGCTGATAATCCTGCATATAGGCTGGCACCGACTATAGTTGGAGTTCAATCACCTATAATACTAGATGAAGGAAGTCCTGATGATGTCATATCAACATCAAATTATGAAGGTTCACCCTCTTCGAATGAGGATCGTAAGTTGCCATCTACAGTACAATCTATGTCATGTACAGCAGATACACCCTCTTCGGATGATGAGGTTGATTATAATAAAATGCCATCTCCAGTACAATCTATGTCTATGACACCACCATTAATTCAAGAATCACCATATTATATGGATGAGGCAGCCAAGAAGCGTGAGGCAAAAGAATCGGCAATGAAATTAATGCGTCCATTAACCGATGAGGAACAACACATAGTTGATAGTGCTATACATGGTATTGGTCCAGTTGCTGAGATATTAGTTCGGCAGGATGCAGACTCTGTCCAACGCGGTAGTATGCAAACACTCCAACTGGACACATGGCTTAATGATGAGATTATTAATTACTTCCTCAAGAATTGTTTAGCCAAGAGGGATGAGAATTTATGTGCCAAACAACCAGGACGGAAACGATCACACTTCTTCAATTCATTCTTTGTCCAAACATTGTTTAATGAGAAGAATTTAAACACAAGTCTTCAAGGGAAGTACAATTATAATAATGTTAAAAGGTGGGGAAAGAAGGTGCCTGGTAAAGATATATTCAAGTTGAGGCTCATCGTCTGTCCCATCAATATTGATAATATGCATTGGACATCGGCCATTATCTTCATGGAGTCGAAGAAGATTCAATACTTTGATTCCATGGGAGATACTGACATGAGTAAGCTTGAGGGTTTGTTACAATATTTGAAGGATGAACATAAGGCCAAGAAGGGAACAGAGTTGGATGTGTCGGAATGGAAATTAGTAAAATGCACAATGGATACTCCTCGTCAAAGGAATGGTAAGTTTTGGGGTGTTTTGTGTATGACTTGTGTATCATTTGATTGCCACGAGCTCACCCCGATCTTCTTTTTACATCACTACCAACATTTACCAACAATTAGGATTTGACTGTGGGGTATTCACATGCATGAACTGTGATTTTGTCTCCAAGGATTGTCCCCTCGTATTCACCCAATCCCACATCAACCATTGCCGTGAGAGGATCGCCCTATCCATAATGAAGAATTGTGCTATTGAGTAGATTTGTATATGTGTTCAGAATGGGGTGTAATTGTTGTTTGTTATTTGTAAAACTAAATGTTAGGTTTAATAATAATACTTGCAGTGCTTATGAGTGTTGTGATTTTAATGAGAGGGCATATATTAATCATTACTTAAATGTATTCCTTGTCCATTATGCAAAAAAAGATTGGCAGAGCAAAAGAAATAAAAAGATACCAAGAGTTTTCTTGTGGCGAGCAAAATAGGTAAAGAGTACCAATTCCTATGTAACTTGTGTGTGTAAAGATCGAGGTATCCTTTTTTGTTCTCTTCAATTTGCTCTGGCAAAGAAAGGTGCGCTAATGATGGTGCACCTAAAGTAAACCTACTATAATCAGGAAGGTAACCGACAATGGTTATGAATAATAATAACAACAATAATAGGCCTGATTGTACTGTCCATGTGCCTCTAATGATATACAAAAATCTCTCACAAAATAGGTGGACAATACATCAGGCCATAGCTGTTATGTCATCGTATAATTTTAATAGAGAATTGCAACAAGCAATAATTAATATTGCCGCACGTAGAGTAACACAAATTGAAAAATTAATGAGGTGGATGGATCTTTCTGAATACCGCCTTGTTGCACCAAACAATCAATTAATCACCTATGATAGGTGCAGCAACTGGTGGGAATTTGATGCACCAAACAATCACGAGACTCTTAGTCTATTAGATTACGGATTTGTAATGTACGCTATGGAGAGTGTTGTAGAATCAATCACGAGATATTGGAGTGATGGGTTTTTAAGGACCTTTGTCAGACAGCGCGATAACTCTAACTGGGAAATGGATATTTCATTAGGGGAGATGAATCTGGTATGGGATGGTTGCAATGAAAATCATATGCAGGAAATTAGAAATGCTTTACGGACACAACGGATGGGAAATCCTAATGAAGCTCCATATTAGTGAATCATCAGAGAATGAAATCTAATTAGATATTAATGTGTTATTTAGGGTGGAGGTTGATATTTCAAATACAGTTCTAGTTTTAACTTTAACTACCAACAGTTACACTTACAAATTGCATCAAATAAACCACTACATGCTACACCCCAAACCCCACTAATTTCCATTAGTGTTAGAATTTCCATCCCTTGGTAAATGATCTAAACGTTTTTCTCCGCGGATACGACGGGCAAGGTCAATATCCTTGGGTTGAATGGTAACACGCTTGGCATGGATGGCACACAAGTTGGTGTCTTCAAAGAGGTAAGTAAGGTATGCCTCAGATGATTCTTGTATCGCCAATACGGCAGATCCCTGGAAACGTAGATCACTCTTGAAATCCTGGGCAATCTCACGTACCAATTTCTGGAAGGGAAGCTTGCGGAGTAATAGTTCAGTGCTCTTTTGGTAACGACGGATCTGACGAAGGGCGACGGTTCCTGGTCTGTAACGATGGGGCTTCTTGACACCTCCGGTGGCGGGGCCAGACTTACGTGCTGCCTTGGTGGCGAGCTGTGCACGGGGAGCCTTACCTCCGGTAGACTTACGTGCGGTTTGCTTTGTTCGGGCCATTATTATAATTATTATTTGTTGTTGGTGATTTTTAGTATATTGTTTGTTGTTGATGATTCTATTGTTGTTGATGTTGACGACTTTGAATTGCAATATAGTTATGTTGGCTAGGTTATTATTATTATTATTATAATGAGGAAGAGATGATGAACTATTCCAGGGAAGAGCGATGAGATTGGCAAACAATATTATATATATTATAATCTCAAAGTCATGCACCTTCTTAATGAGATTGTGTGTTTTGAAGTGAACTACCTAAGGATACCGCAAATTCCTTTTCCCTTGCTCTGACAAAGCGGTATCTTTCCTAGGTAGCACCAGGCGCAAACGAACTACTTCGGTGGGTATATAAAGGATGAGAAAGCAACATAGATTACCTTATTATATGTTTTTAAAGCTATTGTCCATTGATGGATGACCCTTTTTGGTGCCTATATCACACCGTAGAACTTCCCAATCACTGTACACTAATGTAAACCTGCTCTCAAAGTCATTGTCACTTGTACGGTATGGCAACAATAATGCATATCCATCTACCATAGCTTCTAACTTTGTCTTGTGAATCTTCTTCATCTCAACCAAAGATTTATCCTTTTTCTTTTTTAATTTGAACTGACAAAAGTGCATCCCTGATTTTTGAATATACAACTCTGGGGATATCATTTCTACCGTTATACACTTCACATATCCCTCCTGGCCATCGGAACTGAATATGTGAAATGATGTTTGGGATTTCTTAGATCTAGCACAGCTAATTGGTACCCACCCACTCTTCAGATCCTTTATGATATCATCATTATCCTTATACCTAAAAATGCCACCAAAATAATCATGAGTAGTGGTTGAGTCAGGATCAAAATCTTCTCCTAGCCAACCAGTAATGACATTATGCTTGTGAAGAGCTTCCAACCTGGCTGCTCGGTAATTGTTGTCCTTACCCTTATACATACCAGCCAAAACTCCTTTCAACACTTGTATTGAGGCCTCATTATCGCCATCCCTATAAACCATATAAGACTAGGATTAGCTGTACTGGAGAAGTGATGGCAATAGAGACTCACATAAGTAAATAAAGAATCTTACCAGATAAGACCAAATGGTCCAAGATATTCGATCTGGTCTGGTAAACTAACAAGTATGGTTACCCAATTGCCACCACTCCAAATACATTTCTTTGATTCACCCCTCTCTTTCTCATCTTGTTCTTTTTTTGATAAAACTCTCTTAATGGTGATATTCAACTTGGCACTATCAACACCGACATTTTTGATATTATTGATAATAGTTTTTGTCCTGGCTTTGTTGTTGACAGGTACACCAAGAGCGTCCGAGAGTAACACTAGTATGTTTCTCTTCTCTGTAAACTTTGTATCTTCATTCAAAAGTTTTTTTGAGTCAATAATAGGTTCCTCTCCTGACACTTCATTATCACGAACCATGTTTCTGTATAATAATTCAAACTTCTGTAATCGACTATCTTCTTGATTCAGTAGTGGTAGAAATTGATTGAGTATGTCATCCTTCACACTTGATAATTTCTTAACTAAATCAGCTTTTTTGTTCATTGATTGTGCATCTTTCACTTTAAGCTTTGCTGCCAAAGCTTTCAATGTATCAACGGGGAGCTTTCTCAGGAATGGTACTTCCGCACTAACAAGGCTGCCATGTTGAAGTTCAGTATAATGAGCAGCACACATGAAGAGGCGTATGCATTTTGATATGTAGTCCTTGTTGATCTTCTTCTTGCTCATGAGAACAGATATGCATAACTGGTATGCATTGAGAAGACGAGATAAATGCTCAGAAGTTTTTTTTGCCTTTGGAGGCCCATAAGGAAGGTTGGAAGTGCGTCCCAATGGATTTGTATTCAAGTACATTCCATACAAGTAGGACATGAGTCTTCCATAAGCCATACTGTTCTCTGCTATCCATGCTGCCTTTGGAAGCAGCTTTGTTTTGCACCAGTTCAAACGAAATGATGCAACTTTTTCCAATATTGGGTTGGCAAAGGTTATAAATTCGCTCATTTTCTTGTAACTCTTTAGAATTTCGTGATTAGCTTCCATCAGATCTGGGGTAATTCCATGAAATAAACAATGCATCGGTATGATGGGAGTTATATGACCACTAAAAAGATCAACAATTCTCCATATTTTTGGCTCAATATCTCCCAAACTGTCCTTGATTTTGTTCTCCTTCTTGTCTTTTGTTGCAGTTTCATATAGCTGATCAGCAGTCTTGCCTCTTAGATTGCAACTTGATACAAATGAATCAAAATTAGCTCTGCTCCAATTGCCTACTGCAACACCGTAATAAGCAGCTTTGAAAGCAGTCAGTAGAAAAGCATTACTGAGCTTCACCGGAGGATGATACTGTTGACCACATTCTCTATCTTTCGGCATTTTTCCATATCCTTCTTTAGGATAGGAAGTAGGATAATTTTTATCTACTCTGTTGCTGATTAAACTTGATTGTTTTTCATCATATTTGTCTGGAACGATGGTAAAGTTGGCACATTTGTCACATTTTTGGCTACCTTCTTGATTATCAGTGCTATCTCCTTGAATGAGTGAAGATACAAGGCGCTTATAGCAATTCGCACAGCATGCAAATGTCTTCACATTGAGGGATACCGACCAACCTAGGGCCTTTCCACAACCACCTTCTTGCAAAACATTGGTGACAAAGAAATTCTCAGGACGGTCAGCATTGTAAGCAATCATGGCATAAGCAACACGTTTGAAGGTGTTGGATTTTCCAAAGAAACAATCAAATCCTTTCATCATATCATTCAACTGCCTCATGTAGTAATCAACAACTTCTCTGTGATCATCTGAACTGTTACCAATTGCCAAGATGTAGGTGTAAAGTTTTGATCTCTTCTTGCCTTCTGGGGGGCAAACTGTAACAGTAAGCATCCACACACTGTTCTCCTTCTGTTTGATAAAGCAGCGTAGAAATGAATCACTCCAAAACAGAAGCCATCCAATACTTGTCTTTTTGATTTTGATTTCATCTACCTTTTCCCTCTTCATATGATTCTTGACCTTGTCTATCAATGAATCCATTGCTTTGGTTCCATTCAGCCCTCTCATGTTCCTTTTCTGTGTCTCTCCATTCCATGCAAAGTCATACTCAGCACCATGTCCAGCTTGAATTGCCACTATCTCCTTCAAGTCATAGCATGCGTGGTTATGAAAAAGTTTGGGCTTTCTTCCTGTCGGAATCATTGACATAATTGAGTGTGGACCCTCAAGTACCCAGCTGCGCAAGTCGTTATAAGTAGTTGGCACACAGTGTGGATATGTACCTTGTTTTGACTCAACAAAAGCTTTTGTCAATGATGTGAAAACCATGAGCCCATTTTTATCCTTCCTAGACATCTCTAATGATAACTTAACCAAAGAATACATAATACGTGCTTCTTGTAGATCAGCCATTATATTCAATTCGGCATTCCGATTCCCTGCACGGGCAACCACATTCTTGAACCCCCCTCCAAAACCACCCTTTTGTTTTTCTTTATAATTACAGTACATGTATAGCTGGGCCTGATCTTGAATAATGTATCCCCATCTATTTCTTTTCTCGTTGCCATTTCTGTTATCAAAGATTCCAAATTGATCATATCCATATGCTGCAGTATTATTCTCATTGACTTCATTATTATTGGTCACTAAGCTATTGTCATCAAGGTCCATAACAGCACATTGATCCTGTTGCCCCCCACCCTGTTGCTCTTGCAACAATATAGCTTGTACCAAATCTTCCATAGGGACATCATCTTGTGTTGCACGTAGTACTTCGTGAAGTAGTTCAACACATACATTGTTAGTTGGTATTGCTGCAAGTACTTGATCTTCCATCCCCACCGCCATCTCATCATAATTATCATCTTTGCTCGTGAAAATATCATCATTTCCATTGCAATTACTATTACCAAAACCTTCATCATGATCATCACTACTGTTTGCAGATTCGCTCTCTACAATCTCTCTATGCCTCTTATTGGCACGGTCTGCTTCCTCTTGTTTTCTTTTCTTCTTACCAGTGCAATTGGGAATGTGTTGTTTAATTAAATCTTTTCCACGTTCCTTCTCCTGCTTGCAATATTCACAGTGTCTACATTTGTAATATCGTTCCAAGCATATTTTGCAATGAATAATAATATAATCATTCTCAACATCATCATTATCTACATTATACTCCTTAAACCACTGGCAATTGCTGCTGCTGCAATAAAAACCCATCTTGTTGTAAATAGTTCAATTGTCAGGCGACTTTACTTTAATATAGAATGTGATTGTATTATTATACTGTTGGGGGTTCTACACCTACCTACGAGAGTTGTTACAAGCCATGAATATCGTTTTTTTGCAAAAGATGTGTATCTTAATTGTAAGAAAACAAGAAAATGTACTAATTCCTACGTTGTTCTCTTTCGTTTGCTCTGCAAAAGCCATGATCGTTGCATCTCATAAAATCAAAATACAATAGAGAGTAGATGATATTGGATCATATAGTTGACAATATAATTCTTCGTCCTACTATAAATATAAATATAAATATGCATACTTTTCAATTTAACCACGGGCAAAACACTGTCATGACCGATAATACTGGCACAATTCATAATCATAATCATGATATGTCCCCTACCACCAAAGCAACGGCAAACACATCAGCAACGACAACAGCAGCAGCATCATCATCAATGTACTCTAATAATACAACACGTACAGCTAGTGACAGTGATGCTGGTGGCGGTCATGCACAAAATGGTCGTGGTCCACCAGATGATAATGGAATTGCACAAAATAATTGTCCACCAGATGGTAATGGAACTGCACAACAAACTGATACAACCAACAATGAGCTAGCATTTGAAACTGACGGCTCGGGTAATATTATTTTCCCTCCGAATCTACTAGGTGTAGAAATCAAAGACATTACTAAAGACGAAAAACGTATTGATAGTAATCTTGAGGCCTACAAATTGTTCAAGAGTTGGCCTGAAGGCAAACTCCTTGCTGAGTGTGAAAAAGATAAGAAACGTAAACTTGTGTTAGAAGGTTTGTCAGATTTGCGCAACAAAATACTAGAAAAATCAAGGAAGTGTGCAAGAGAATATATGTCTCTTCTTTGCTTCAAAGAAGGTTTGATAAAAGAAGATACAGGGAATTACTTAAGTGTTAGGAATTTAGTATCAGCTTCAGGCAAAACATCTCTCAAAACTGTATTTGATGAAACCCCTTCTCTTCTCTGTTCATTTCTAATGAAGACATTCATTCAGAATTTCTCACCATTAGAATTTGATAATTGGCTCATCCCCAAGGTAAAAGCTTGGTGTAGCAAAGCTGAAAACATTGAACGTCCTACCCATCGTCCTTTCACGTTTAAAACAACTTTTGAGGATGGGAAACCCAGATTAGTAAAGCATGAGATTTGTAAAATTGCTGTCAAAGGAGCAAACGCTGCACTCCAAACTTTTATGTCATATGTATACACTGTTTATGGATATACATTGGTTAGGAGTTCAAATAAGGGTAAGGATAAGGATGAAGGAAGTATGCTAGTGGAAATGAAATATATCATGAGTTTGGATGGAAGATTATTAGAACTTAATGAACTGAATTTGAACAACAACAGTAGCGCCAACAAAGAAAGAAATGTTTACTTGAAAATTAACTTGAAAAGGTTTCCTCATCTGGTTGCTCATAAAGAGTTACTAACGAAAGACAAGGCTACACATGCAAGAGCAGTGTTTGATGAATTCAAGCTTCAAAACAATAATTTAAACCATCATGCCTTTTTGTTTGCAATGGAACTGAAAAGGGTACATGCGCATCCTGATGCGCATGTACAAACGTTGTTAACACGTCAATTGAAGCTTGCACAAAAAGTTTTCATTGGTCAGTCAAATGATCAATCATCTGAACATGCCCGTGCCAAGTTTGATATGGAGAAACGATTTTTCAAGTCTGCTCCCTCGGAAGCTTCTTCCAATCCTCGATCAGACTCGACGGATGACAATTCTGTAGCTGCAGTTCTTGCTGCTCTCTCGGAAGCTTCTTCCAATCCTCGACCAGACTCGACGGAGGACAATTCTGCAGCTGCAATTCTTACAAGTCTAAACAATTCTCTGCAAGCAAGATCAAATGAAGCGCGTCAAGGTTTGATTCATCTTCTTTTAGCCTCTAACAATCAGAGCCAACTGTTGTCTTCTTCTAGAAATGTTGTTAGAACTATGAGGCCTGCAACCATGAGGGAGCAGCAAGAACTATCTAGACAACACCAAGCAACTATGTCAAGTCAAAGCTCACTAAATCAAACTGAGGGGACATTGCCACAACCAAATGCTGAGGGAAATAGAGTTGGTGCTGCAGGGAATTCGTTGGTCAATGATGTAGACGATGGTTTGGGTGGTGATGGTGGTGATTGGGATGATGACGAGGAGTCGATCAATGGTTTGGGGGATGGTGGTGCTTCGAATGACAAGGAGTCGACAAATCATCATTTGGAAAACAAATCACTAAGCAAATTGGAGCGTCGACATCAAGGTATTAAGGAATCTAGTAAGGATTGGGGTGGAATGATGGCGGTCCGGGCGCAGAGAAACCAACAATCTAGTGGAGGGCAAGAGTCATCATCTTCTTCATCATATAGCTCATCAAGTGAAAGTGATAGTGATGATGATGTTATTGAAAAGCGGCGCCAGAAACTAGAAGAAGAGCGGAAGAAACCTCCGAGTAGAAGTTACAGTGATAGCAGCAGTGAATCATCTTCAGACTCAGAAGAAGATGACTCGGAAGATGAGGATAGTGGAGAAGGGAAGAATGCTAAGGAGTGTGCTGGCGTCTGCAATGGGTACAGATGTACGTATAGTGGATTTTCTGTGTTGCAATGCTCCCATCTAGGTTGTCGTAAATCAGTTCATCTAAATTGTCAAGATGAATGGGAATTGGCGAAGGGAATCAACCAGTCAACAGAACCATACTGTGCAAGTCATCATCCGGAAAATCCTGCCAAGGAAATGCTGGATAGTGAGCAGGAGGACGATCCAATTCCACCAAAGAAGAAGCGGAAAATGGCAAAGAATAAAAACACTCTTAAGGTTGGTGACAGAATTGCCTTGTACTCTCTTTTTTCTACTGATGATGTGGACTATGCTTGGTCGTCTGGGACAATCGTGTCTGATTCTGAAACAGCTGAATTAATAAACAAAACAGATGGGGAATGTTATAATGATGTAGAAATTGAATGGGATAAAATCGTTAGTAAAAATGGGAACATTGCGTATGATGGTGGTGTTTTGAAAACAGATTTGTGGAGAAGTAACTGTTCTGAGGAGAATGACATTGAATTGCTTATGCCAACAGCAACTAGGGAGAAAAGAGACTTACTAGCTACTTGGATAGTGGGAGATGAGGTGAATGAAATAATGAAGTTACAACTACAGAAGCAAGGAATAAAGTTTGAGGTGGTAAGCCATTCTGTCTGTCTATCTCGTGCACCTTTGAGTCGTCACTAACATATATATATATATCAATTACATTATATGAGCAGAAGGCTAAAGCAAAGCCTACAAAGAAGGTAAGCCATTCTGTCTGATCTATCTCGTGCACCTTTGCAGTCGTCACTAACATATATATATCAATTACATTATGAGCAGATGACTGAAGCAAAGTCTACAAAGAAGGTAAGCCATTCTGTCTGATCTATCTCGTGCACCTTTGAGTCGTCACTAACATATATATATATATCAATTACATTATGAGCAGAAGGCTAAAGTAAAGCCTACAAAGAAGGTAAGCCATTCTGTCTGATCTATCTCGTGCACCTTTGAGTCGTCACTAACATATATATTGTATCAATTACATTATGAGCAGAATACTAAAGCAAAGTCTACAAAGAAGGTAAGCCATTCTGTCTGATCTATCTCGTGCACCTTTGAGTCGTCACTAACGTATATTGTATCAATTACATTATGAGCAGAAGGCTAAAGTAAATCCTACAAAGGAGGTAAGCCATTCTGTCTGATCTATCTCGTGCACCTTTGAGTCGTCACTAACATATACTTTGTCATCTACTCTCTGTCTCTCTCCTTCTCTTTTTCACAATAAGGTACCTCGTGAAAGGAGAAAAGCAAAATCTGATCCTACTAAATATTATAAATGCAAGCAATGTGATAACACTTTATGTCACAAGTGCCACTTCGTGTTCCAAGGTAATGCTCTGAAACAAGAAGATAAGAGTAAGCTCAGGAATTGCTGTTTGGATTGGACTGGTAATGAAATAGAGAGTGTTAAACAATATATTAGGTCAGGAGATCTACAAGCAAATTGCAAAGTGTGTGATGCGAATTATATTGTTGAAAGTTGTGAGAAAAAAAAATAGATAATGATAACTTGGATGATGTGTTTATGTGGCAAGGGTTTAGTGGTATTTTAAAGCGTAAAAGAGAGTGTGAGGACAGAGAACAAACCAGAGTGGTATATAGAAAGCGTAGAAGAGTTGTGAGGGCTTGTACAGAGGGTATTTAATCTAGTGATTTTAGGTGGGATGAATGTCAGAGCAGTCGAAAGAGAATGGTATCCAGGAGATGGTATCTTGGTATCCTTTCCGTTTAAGAATAAAAGATATATTTGGTATCCTTGGTATCTTATTATTGAAGAATATTTTCGGTATCCGAGAACGAAATCCGTTGGTTGCTCTTTCGTTCCATGAATTACATACATAGGAATTAGTATATTATAGGTTTACTTATGGAGAACTTGTGGCTACCAAGAAGACTTAAGAAAGGATACCTTCCATATGATGACATAGCGAGCTTAAAAACGCGTGTTTTCGTTTGATACTTTTACTTATGGACTGCGTGTGGCCCATAACCGCGAAGTTTTCATAGATTGGGAGTCTTTAAGCCTAATTGGAACTAGGTGCACCGTTGCAATAAATCCTAGGAGGACACGTGTTTTCTCAGATTTTGTCACAATGACACCTACTTATGGAATACTTTATAGGATACCTCAGAAAGAATCATTCCACTTATGGGGAACTTATTTCTCAAAATAAGTTCCCCATAAGTGGAATTTATGTCACCAGTGGAGGCAAGAGAACCGCCAACGAGTGGCCACAAAAGTGTGATGGAGGGCTCTACAATGGTGCTGATGGTGTCCATTGTCCTTTCATATACATATACAATGGCAAAACATCAATATATAAGAAGGAGAGTGGTTGTATACCTCCACGTTTAGGTGATACATTGTCGGACAGCCGATTCGATTTCAAAAATCTGACCCAATCTGAGGCAAGAGAACCGCCAACAAGTGGATGCACAAGCATGATGGAGGGCCCTACAATGGTGCTGATAGTGTCCATTGGCCTTCAATATACATATACATAAAGGAATTACCAATATCTAAGAAAGAGAGTGATGCATGCCTTTGTGCTATGGCCATATATTGTTGGACAGTGATTCGATTTTGAAAATCTGACCCAATACCCAATTGAAAAGTCAGGATTCTCTCGTCTTTGATGTGTAGCCGTCCTGGTGTAACTGCACCATGAGTGATGCATATGCTGCAATACACAATTCCAAAGTTCTTGAATTTATGGGATAGCTTTTGGTCATAGGTTTTATTGGTTATGTTGTGACAAGGTTATCCCTATGTGAAGAACAATGTAGAATTCCAAAATAAGGCTGCAATTTACAATCATACTATCTCGTATCACTTTTCATTAACAACAACTTTGGTGATGATAAATAGTTATTGTTTCAGATAGTATGGTGATATAATGTCGTGTCTTCATGAACCCGAGCGTCTACTCGGGAGGAGTGCAGAGGAATCGATCCTTCTTAATTCATATTTTGCTTCATTATCAATGAGTAAACAAAGCCCTGCAGCTGTAATTCTAATCCATGGTGATTCTGGATTGGGTAAAACCAAATTAGCTGAGACGATTAAACCACATGTATTGGGTGATGATGGATGTAAGTTTAAAGTTCAATGATATCTTGCCTTTATTACTATTTCTATACTTTGATATTTATTTATTATGTGCACATCACATCCATCTCATAATAATATTATACCCTACCATACACCTTGAATAATAGATTTCATAAAAGGAAAGTTTGATCAATTGTCATCCTCGTCACGACCATATCAGGGGATTGCATCTGCATTTAGTGACTATTGCTCGGCGGTAGAACAAAGAGGACAAGATGAATGGGATGAAGTAGTTAGCAAAGTAAGGAGAGATATTAAGGGTGATGAGAGTGAACTATTATCAAAGGCAATACCATCATTACGACGAATTTTAATTGGGGGACCATGTAATGAACATGTATCATTACTTCAAAATATCAATGTCCACTCCTGTGATAAATCCTGTCAACAACATAGAATTGAGGAAGAGAAGAAGCAAGATGATATCTTCTCTGAGAGTCAAAGTCGATTGACATACCTAATCAAAAAGTTCATTACAATTATATCAAACATTGGCGATCCCATAGTTTTATTATTAGATGATATGCAATGGGCATCTACAACAGATTTGAATGTATTGCAATCTATATATCAAGGAGCAAGAAACCCCTTCATGTTCATATTCACATGTAGACCAATGGAATTGAATCATCCTTTCTTAACAATTGCAAATGACTTTCATAACAAGACCGATATAGATTTGGGACAGTTGAATGCTCAAACTACAAACGAGCTTGTCGCCGAAACATTGGAGGTGGATAATAATGACTGTAAAGATCTTTCTAATTTCATATCATGCACGTCAAATGGCAATCCCTTCTATATTCGCCAACAGCTCATCTCCCTCCGTGAAAGTGGTCATCTTTGTAATAATGAAAAGGGTACTTGGGAGTGGGATGTTGATCTGTTAGAAGAGGGTATATCAGGAACTGTACACGTACTACTCTCAAAGCGTATAAAGAAGCTCCCCACACTGAGTCAAGAAACACTGAAGATTTGTGCTTACATCGGAACAATAGACTTATACATCCTTGGGCTTATACTCCGAGATACAAACAAAGATACGAAAAAGAGCAACCAAGTACTTGTGAAGGAGGCCTTGTCAGTGGTTACAAATGATGGCCTCTTAGCTCTCGATCACAATGGAGCCATTACATTTACTCACGATACTGTTATTGAAGCTTCATTTCATCTAATTGAACATGATAAGCGAGCATCGTATCATAGGTATCTGGGCAAGGTATTAGACGATAAAGTGTGCCCACATCTCCGACAGAGATATATATTTACGATTGCAGCTCAACTGTCTAGAGGAATAGAACTCATAGACGAGGTTGACCGTATCCACACTGCGACTATATTTTTGAGTGCCGGGGAGAAGAGTTTGGCTAGTGGTGCTATCTCGGAGTCCTTATTCTTCTTCGGAAGAGGTGTATCGCTGATGCATGATGCAGATTGGACAACAAACTACCGATTATGTTGTGATTTATATACAAAGGCAGCTGATACTGCTGCTTTAACATCATCGTTTGAGGAAATGGAATCTTATTTGAACTGTTTGTATTCAAAGTGTGCGTGCAAAGCTCGATGTGTCGATTATCTCAATGCATCTTTTATTCAAGTAAGATCTATGGCAGCAAGAGATGACCGTGATAGCTTGAAAGTTGGACTCTCTGCCTTGAGGAGGTGTGGTGAAAGCTTTCCCTCTCAAAATCTAACAATGCATACAGCGGTTGGCTTGGCAAGGATACGAGCTTCAATGAAGATGTCTAAAGTACTCTCCCTAGCTCCGATAAGGTATGATTGAATGCGTTGCAAATATTGTGCTTTGAAAATATTATGCTTGCAACATGTCTACTCGCACTCGCCACTGACACAACTCCTTCTTGTTCCTCAGTGATCGGAAGATGATAGCTATATTGAGGCTGTTACAACTCTGCGTAACAATCTCAATTGCATGGAGTCAAAGTTTGTTGCCAATTCTTTGTTTCAGGGTAATTCAGATTAACTTGACTTACGGAACGTCGAATTCAATGCCAAGTGCCATTGCTCTTTATGCCGCGCTACTAAGCAGATTTGGCTCATTGACCGAAGCCGATAAATGGGCAAATGCTGCAAATGCACTTCAAGACAAGTTGTCGAGCAACGTTGACTGTGCCAACGTAACCTTCTTCACATATGGAGGTAAGTCAGGAACCCATAGTCGTATCCACTTTATCTCTTCTTTCCTCTCACACACTCACACTATTGGTGTCTTTCAGTAACATTTACAATGTCAAAAGAACTCCAAGATTGCCTTCCCTCTTTGCACAAAGGTTTTGCCTCAGGTATGAAATTTGGTAAGTCCTTTCCCCAGGGCTCTTCTCTTATGAATATTGTACATCTTACACACTATCTTTAAACAACCTTATCTTCATCCTTGAAAGGTGATACCACTCACGCAGGTTCATGTTCCAGCGCCATTTGCTTCAATATGTTCTTTTCAGGAGTTCCTCTGTCAAAGGTGAAGAGAACGCTCAACAAACTGCTAGATGATATGGCTGGGTATAATATGCACAGAACGGTGAAGAATATACTAGTCTATAAGAACGCAATTGATTACTGTTGCCAAAGTACAAACAAAGAAGGAGCAATATGCTTCTTAACTGATAATGAAGGACCGGATGATACTGTTAGTTACCAAGCTCGAATGCTGGAACTTGTGGTGTGTGTTATCTTCACCCAATACAACACGGCTTGGGATTTGACGCAAAAAAAGCTAAAGGAGTACGAGAAGAACTTTGCAGGCACAATATTCCCATATGTCTGTGCATTTTATAGAGGGATGACAGCAATTACCATGCTTCGCCAATCAAGCAGTAATAAGAAACGAGCGATGAAGATTGCGAAGACATGTCTGAAGAAGCTTAAAAAGGGACACAAGAAGTGTCATAGACAAGATGGTAAATGTATCCTCTGCCATCAATTGCAATTGCTTGAAGCTGAGTGGTTTGTATTGCATAACAAATTTGATGAGGCGGAAGAGTTGTATAAGCTGGCGTGTTCGAATGCAGCCAATACCAAAGTCTACCACGAGAATGCACTCATTTGTGAAAGATATGGGGAATTTCTACTCCAGCGAGGCAATGAAGGAGATGGCTTGGAGCTTATACGAAAGTCCTATCAACTGTATAACAAATGGGGATCATTGCCTAAATGCAAACAGCTGAAAGAAAAGTATCCAAGGCTCAATGAGGAAAATAATCTGCTCGCTGTTATATCAATATAGTCCATTTAAAGATAACCATTACCAGTATTAATCCTACTTCTCAAATAGATCATCAGAGAAGCAACGTGGGGCATTAGATACAAAGTACCGATGATCAAGTCCTCGCGGGATAGTAAGAGTAGCTGAATCATCTTCTTTGAATTGTTCCCAGGCTGGGGATATACACTTAAGAACATCAGATTTAGATAGATCACTTATTGTCTCTTCTCCTTGAGGCTTTGTTTTGTTAGGATATCCATTTTGACTCTGCAATACCCAAGAATGCTCCGAGCTGCTTGGAGGAGGCAGGGGTCCACATGCAGAGTACAAATTCCTTTCATTCAATCCGATTGTGACATCTCTTGTCCAAAAGCCAACCATTAATGTCAGTCTATGTTTCTCATTCTCCTCATCAGTTTGTTTTACATCACTGCATCCTCCAGAACAAGGCAAAACTCCATGTAAAAGATTGCCTGGAAGATGCGCGTTATCGCGATTTATGATGATGAAAGAGAGGAGATAGCTCACATTTGTTAGTACATATATGACTTGCAAGGTCATTCATAGGCAAACTAAGGTCAGATGAACTTGCCGAGACTTCATTTAAACACATAAACTCATACATAAAACAATACAAACGCGGACTTTCCTGGGAAGATCATGAAAGAGTTGTCTTTTGGTTTAGATATCCAAGCCTTTGACGCTACAGTTGTCGAATCTGGAGTTTGATCAAAAACTATGGTTGGGCCGGCCGAAGCAGAGTTTGTTTCTTTATCTCTTTCGGCACCAGTCAAGTACAAAACTGATGAGACAACAGGATGACTTACTTTCTTCTCCCTTCCTAATAGTGCTTCATCAGTATCAAAATGAAGAGGATGCCCCAAACTACTTTGAGTCGGTCGAGTGTGTACCCACCACTCTACTCCAACAATAGACTCAGAGCTTTGTTGTTCTGCTATGGGAAGCAAATGATTCTTAATTACATTGTCAATCACATTGTTTGGCTCTTTTTCTTTCTCAATAAGCGAGAAGTAGGAATAATATCCCCTATTTTGATAGTCTGACTCGTCCCAATACGGTGCATCAGGAGCAAAGAGCGAACACAAACTTTGATATAAATCTTTTGGTAATATTCCATTGGTATCATCTCCTCTATAAAGTCTAGGTTCAAATAGTACCAACGATGTTGTTGTTTGACTTTTATCCTGATTATGTGATAATGTACCGGCAGCTGCCCTCCATACATTTGGATGTATTCGATGGCTTAGATGACGGAACTTCTTCAATTGTAAAAGTGCATCATCATGTCGATTCATGGTTGAGAGTAGGAATGCCGACATGAACGAGGCAGTACATTCAACCTCAGAGCATGAGTACTCGTCAGGTGTATCTTCATCACCTTCCTCTTCCTCTTCTCCTTCCTCATCCTCACCTATAAAGTCAATTTCTAATGCGCCATTGATAATGAGGACTTCTACCAATTCTTTAATATCAATACCTTCCAACATATCCTCCTTCTCATCAATAGATGATTGCAGAAACTTTATACCAATATCTCTCCAATATTTTGCTGCTTCTGATGCCTTGACATAGAATTTACATATATCTTTGATTGAAGATAGATTATTCATCCGATGATAATTTGCAAGTAATGAAAGTGCCGCTGGATTGCTTGGCCAATGGTGTATTGACTTTTCAAAGTAATGTACTGGTGATATCTCCTGATCATCATCGGTATCTTCCATATGTGTTGAAATTGAATAGTTTGCCAAGTGTAGATATGTCATGCTTAGTAGAATTGGCAGTGATGACTGGGCATTGTTAAGTGATGCTACTGCATCATTATCATGAGTGATATCAGCTGGAGTGATTGTTCTACTCGATAGTATACTTATGATTTCATATAACTCATCGACATCACCTCCGTCCTCCTCTTCATCACTACCTCCGCCATCGATATAATTTTGATAATGCTGCCAAGCTCTCGCCGCCGTGTGGTAGGCACTATCTTTGTCGCCTTTCTTGCTCCGTTTGGTAGGAGGTTGTTGATTGACTTCCGCCGCCATGATAGAGTTGATGGATTGCCTTGATCGGTGCAAAAAGATTTAACCGTTGGGAGTTCATTCCTTGTCAAGTTACCACCACCAGCGAATCTCTCTAGATAGAGGAGGTAGTGCTTCAGTCTCACCACTCAAGATTGCTTGGTGTTAGTTGATTTAGGTCGCGCCGTGTTTACAGATAAGATTACTTATCATCGAAGAATAGGTACTTCGAGTTCTATCTCCTCATTTATTTATAGTACATACAATAGAGAGACCAACCAAGCCACCCACCATAAATGACACAATACAACATGAGCTCTAAGGATACTATTAAAGAAGACGGCGAGAACAACAACATCGATACCATTACTGGGAATGTCCAGAGACTGGTCCTGTCAGAGGATACTAATAAAGAGTGCACATCATGTGAGCAAATAAATAATATTAATGTGCTGGAAAACATTACCGAGGATAGTGTGGCTGTACAACAAGAAACGTGTGCCAGTTGCGGTAAGGAAGGTAATAGAGATGATATGAATACATGTAACAAATGTAAGATGGTAAAGTATTGCAATGCAGCATGTAAAAAGAAACACCGATCAAAACACAAGAAGGCATGTGAGAGACGAGTTGCCGAGTTACACGATGAACAGTTATTCAAAGATCATCCACTAACAGAAGAGTGTCCGATATGTATGTTACCCCTGCCGTTGGAGTTCAATGGGGGTCAAGTGACTTTCTACGCATGTTGTGGGAAAAAAATCTGCAATGGTTGTATTTATACATTGGTACCATCCATGGTGAGCGAGGGAAAGGATTTGTGCCCATTCTGTAGGATGCCAGCAGCATACACTGATCAAGAGGACATTAAGAGATTAAAGATACTAATGAGTAATGGAAATGCTGATGCTTTTAACCATTTTGCAGGGTATTATTATAGGGGATCAAAAGGTATACCACAAGATTATGTAAAGGCTAATGAGTTGTTACTAAAGGCAGGGAATCTTGGCTGTGCTGCTGGGTATAACAGCTTGGGCAACTTATACAGAGATGGAGAAGGTGTAGAAAGAGATGATAAGAAGGCTCAATATTACTGGGAACTTGCAGCTATGGATGGGATCATGTCGGCAAGGCAAAATCTTGGTGTATTGGAGCACAGAGGTGGCAATAGCGAACGAGCAATGAGGCACTTGATCATTGCAGCGAAGGCTGGAAGCGAGAAACCTATGCATGCAGTTAAAGTTGCGTATAAGGGCGGGTTAGTGACGAAAGACGAATTTGCAAGTATTCTACGTGTACATCATGAGCGGAAAAAGGAATTGAAGAGTGATGCTAGAGACAAAGCGGCGGTATTGATGAGAGACGTTAATAATTAAATGATAATCAGGTGTGATGTTGGTACTTATCACGGGTAGGAAATACATGGCATGTTGTGGGAAAGTTATTTGCAGTGGATGTGTTTCTGCGCCCATCTATGACAATCAAGGGAATGCATCAAACAAAACGAATGTGCATTTTGCAGAGTTGTGGCTCCAGATAGTCAAAAGGTTGAGGCTAATGAGCTTGGGCAATTGCCAAACTCGGTGGTTTGGAATAAGACTAATCTTCACTCTCACCTATAACACATATCACAACACCGCCGCTTATAACACAGTAGACTCATACTAATATTAGAGTTTAAATCGTATTTGCTGCAACCTATTCAGTGTAACCTATTTAATATTTGTGTTACCTTATGTTTGACTACCTGTACTTGTGTTCATGTGACAACAAGATCCAACGCCGCTTGCTTGTCTCTTTCTATCAGTAGCTTGTTTTCAACATTATAGCAACTAAGGAACTAAAGGCCAAGCCAGCTAGTAGCAAGCTATCGCTTATGCTCATGACAATAACTCCCGTGATACTGGCAGTAACGATTATCAATACACCCTTTGTAATAGTTGTTGTTTGTTCATCATCATCTGGCTGTGATATATTGTTACTATCCATTGTCATGTCTGCTGCTCTGACCTTCTTCAGTTTCAAATCTAGCATCAAGGGGATAGAGAAGTTTGCATAGCCAAGAACTAGCAGTCCACTCCAATTCACAAAGGCTTCGAAAAAGGATGCATTGTATGTCAATGCCACCAATACCCAAGGTAGAACATTAGAGAGGAGAAACGCTAGTAGTGGTGGTACACCAGCATCATATATTAAAGTGTCCTTGGCAAGTAGACAATAAACGGGCACCGAAGCAATTGTCGAGAATCCAAACAAGCCTATGACATGAATACAAGTTAGTACATAGTATGCAAAATTTCAATATAAATAGCATACTTAGACTCACCTATAATGCACAGATCAAACAACGATGCCCCATCTTCATCGCCACTTAGGAGAATTAGAGATAACAAGTTACTGTCTTGTCCACTTTTTCGAACTACATTTGATATAGCTGCTCCACTCATACCCAATAATGTATACAAGCTTCCCATCACAATACATGATGCTCCAAGCGCCTTGTATGAAATCCTCTCATTCTTTGCCAGACACACACTAGGAGGTGACGTCACAATGAACGCAAAATTAAACATGATGGGTCCAAAGCACTGGAAAGGATTCGGGCCGACAAACCAGCTAACTTCACCACTATTCTCGTTGTTTGCAATAGAATCATGATCGTTCTCGAAACCATCAGTCATGCCAGTTAGCACTAAGGAAAACCTCATAGACGCCACTACTAAGCATCCGAATAGAAAGTATTGTACACCCATCATCTCATCTAAAGCAACGCTACCCATGAGCACACTTGCAGTACTTGCAATAACCCATCCTATCGAGATTAGCGATACTGGTGCGCCGGATCCCATAAAAGGCTTCATACTTGAATTTGTTGTGCAATAGATTGGACTCCACTCGTTATCGGATGAAGGTATTCCTAAAGCACAACTCTTACCACCTAAAGCAACAAACATACCGTCAAGTATTGCTGCACAGAGCATCTAAATAATATAAAGTCAGTACTTGCTTGAGTTACATCCAATATAATTGCACAAAAACCACTCACCATTTGAGCAAGACCTAAACAAAGTGCCGATGACACCATTAGGAATGAAGTGTATACACTTGTTTGCTTTCCATATGCTTCTAAACTCTGTCCAACAATTGATGTTCTCTCAAGTTGCGGTCTATCATGTACCTTTGTATCCTGAGGTATTAGTAATTCACCTTCTGTATATTGTTCTTCTTCATCATTCTCCTCATGCTCATGTTCACGATGCGTCAACTTTTCAGATTCATCTGACATTACCTGCGGTATAGCTTCATCTATAATTTCTCCGTCGATTGATAAACTGTGCTGTATACCAGTACCATAATCTTCATTCTTCCCCACAGATACAGATGTTTCATTATCTATAGAACTCCACATTGCTGATACCATACGTCGACAAACAAATGATGCCATTGTAACTGATAGGAAGATGAGTGCAACAAAGAGGATACGACCTGCATCTGAACAAACATCTGGTAATGTAGTTATCCCAGGTCCATTCATCTGAAATTATAATGAATAGTTTGGAGTAAGTACGACATAATGAGATAATAATATCATAATGCAATAATTCATTATATGAACAAAATATTCATGAGTAGAATGCACAATCGACAACAATATATAATACTCACTGTATTGGCGGCAAGTACAAGTATGGCCGAGAACGATAATGTCTTTTGAGTATCAGCCATGATAGATATTATTATTATAATTGTTGGAGGATAAGTTGCAATACGTCAAAAGGACAACAAAGGGATGGCACCAATAAAGGACAGTAAATCAACCACTGATCTCTACAACCTATGTGAGAGTTATCATATCATCACGGCAGCAAAGAAGAGGAGTGTTCGATATCAACTCTCAAGAGGATATATTTATTATCTAGATAGTGAGGAGTGAGGAGAGTTGAGTTTTTGTGGTGGCCCCGTGACAGTGAGACGCATTTGTGATGAAATCATTGGTTGATATCGTAGAGGTTGGGAGGCTTATGGTTTGTGTTCCATAACGCTCCTTCGATTGGTAGTATACTGCAGCTGTGTCTGTTAGTATTCTACAACAAAATTATATACACATTATAACAACAATAAACAATAAAATGAACATCTCTGAAAGTCTTGCAAAAGAAGACAATAATTGTCGTCCAAATAAACGCATAAAAACGAATGATGATACCGATACCCTACAGCAATGTTTACAATTATTATTTACACCTATACCAACCACTCTCAATACCCAAAAGAGTAAGAGCATAAGCGCAGATGAAAGAATATCAACATTTCGTGAACTATGGAAGGATCATGGTTTTCGTACTACCATGGTAACATCACCCCGTCCTGCCGTGAGTATCTACTTGGATTCATGTTATGGTGCATCATCATCAGCTGCTACTACAGAAATAGCATCAAACTATGAATTGGGTAGAGAATATCTTCAACTTTGTATTGGTATGCATCCAAATCAAGTATCATTGGAATCTACATACTCTTCAATCATTAAGAATATATATTGTTTGACACTATTTCTAAAAAGGATGAGAAGTGTTAGAGAGGGAGATATGATGAATGCAAGTGTACTTGAGATTATATCACAATGGGAGAATAGGTTGGAGGATATGTTATCATCTACTAAGTGCACAACTGATATAATAATATTACAAGAACTATCCGAGTCTTCTTCTCGTATCCTGTCCCAATTATTGGCAAAACTTGCTGACATTGATCACTCATTGAGGAATGATCAACTATTACATGAGTATAATCGAATTACATATGAAAACTGTACTCTTGCCAATTCATGTCTTCATCGTTGGATATATAATAATGAGCAACAACAAGTATATGATTTAGATGAAGTATATTACAAGGCATCACCACCAGGACGATATCTGCCAAAGTATGAGCGGATTACTATCAATATGAAAGAAGCTAATGCAGTTGAACCAAGTAAATCCAAACTCATATTGTTACAAAGTTTGACTCAGATTTTAACATCACGGGCAATTGAAGCTGCATCAGGTAACTGTACCGTCAGGCATCCATTAGATTCGGTAGTGGATGATATGGTATTGTCAACCTGGGATAGTTTACTTCGATGTGGTTATTATGTCGATGAAACAAGGAAGAGATATTTAGAACCAGAGCTCAAAAAGTTTTATATGAGTGGACTACTAGGTGGCAAGGAGAGTAACATGCCCATCTTGTTGAATGCACACTTTACTCCGACATATCCTCTGTCACTGTATCTTTATGGAACAGCTGGTGCTGGTAAGAGCTCACTTGTAAGCAATTTATATCCATCCATCAATGAAGCGATATCTACGCACTGTGATCCAGAATTATGTGTTAGGTTTTGCAAACAAAACCTCAACAAGCCATACAAAACACTTCAACTCGAGCTTGATTTGAGACCAAATAATAATGATTACAGTGTTATGTCAATCATCCAAGGACGTAGGATGACATTAAGTCAAAGCAAACCTGGTTTGGTATTAGTTGGATTGGAGGAGATGCCTAGTAATAATATCGATGCTGATCCTAATCAAAGCGAGGTCGGGAAGTTGATTAGTATGAGATTTTCAGGAAGGAAGGGAGAATTCAAGGGTGGTCAGGCTCCGAGAAACTCAACCAAGAGAGGCGAGTATACCTATCTTTTCTCTCCTCTAATGTTTTGTCTTCCTTTCACTTGTTCTCACATTCTTGTGTGTTATCATGTATAGGCATCAACGGTGACGCAACAATAATCACTGTCTTCACTTCCAACTACGACCTAGAGGCTCCTTGTTTCGAGGCACTGCAACAGCTGGATATGTTCAAGAATCTAACTGTTATAAAGTGTGCACCAGTCAGTGGCAAGGATAGGAATGCCTTTTCATTATCCTATTTGACTCAGCGTGTCAAGGAGAGTCTCCTTCCATTGAAGGGGAATGTTGATATCAGCTTGGATATTCCATGTGGTGAGGGCGATACCCGACCTCTTGTTCGGTACTTGAGAATGTTATCGTTTTATATTCACTCATTGGTAGTAAACTCCAAGTCAAGCAGTGACAACAACAACACCGACGTATCAGTATCCGTCTCATTTGAGGCCTCAACTGACATCACCAATGTCTCATTAGATAATGGGAAGCAACAGATACAGCTCAAGGCCGGTTCATTTCACAATCTATATGCAATCACCCCGGCTCTTCTCGACGACAGAGCATCAACAACAGTGACGGAATTACAGAAACTTCATCCAGACATCAAGAATCCATCTGAGTTGTCACAGATACTTGACTTTTACTTTGCCAAGACACTATGTCCAGCAGTCATCATCTCGCACAACAAGCAGCTCATTGAAGATCTAGTCAAGATTCTCTCACAGGCCGAGGGTGTGCATGGTATAAGCAACATTGATCCCGCTAGCTATAAGATGATGAAGTCATTATACGATCCAAATGATACTCCTAATCTGCGTGATGCTATACTTTCAATCGTTCATGCAGATGAACAATGTTCAGTGGCTGTAGAGCTTTGTTGTCACACTTCCGACTCACAACTACAGATCAGGGAGATTATCGAGGACACTCCTTCGATGACGGCCTTTTCTACCGAACGGTCGGCACTACACAAAGATGGTTTGTTGTTTGGAGTCTACGTAGATGGAGATATCACACCTGAGATTCATTCTCGTGCTTCTCTCTTGATATGATAAGGGAATGATAATAATATGATAATAAGGATAAACTAAATGCTCACATGATATGTTCAAACCAAAAAATATTCATATGCATGCAGCCAAAGATCTACAGTCTCAATAAACACATTGGACAGGTGGACTTATATTATATCAAGGCAATTCATCATCCTCTAAGACTAATCTAATTGGGAGTCTTTTTTATGCGAGTAGTCACGAGTTTAGTCACGTGTTCCAATCTCAAGCTCATTTTTGCCTCATAATTTTTTGATTGCAACAGTACTTATCTTTTGGTAAGTGCCTACTATATTCTTCTTTTGTTGTAACGTATTGATCATCGAGTAGTTGGGGACTCTTTGGGTGTGTGTTGCGGGTTGTTTGACGGCGGCGCGCCTGCACGGAGGACGCTAGAGGAAGAGGTGTGGAGGGTTGAGGAAGAGACGGTGCATGTCTCGGAGTTGAACTTGACAGCTGCTAGGCTGGTGGTGGTTGATATAGCCATGGATCTCATGGATGATCTTTTAGGATTAGATGCGTTATTATAAGGGTTGTAGACAATGCTGGGAGTGTCCATATATCGGCGGAGGAAGAAGTCTAAGAGAGGTGGTGGTCGATTGTGGTATGGGCTGATGGTTCATCTAAGTTCGACTTGGCAGTTTGTGTTGTTGTTGGTGTATCATCTATTGCAGCCGGGGATTGTTTGTATGTATGGATGTATATAGACGGTCTATGATGTGTCCACACGCCACCTATACGCCGCCTCCGCCATTCATATCACATACACTAACCCTCTCTTGTCCTCTTCGAATTTAATATCGTTACAACAACAGACAACAACATCCACCACTATCATCATGTCTTACAAAGCAGGAATCTTCGATGCCATCACCACCCTCAAGGACCGTACCGGATCCTCCTCCATTGCTATCAAGAAGCACATGCAGGCCAACCTTCCCAAGGATAAGAAATGGTTGAACAAAACTTTCTTGACAGCCTTGAAGAATGCCGTAGCTGACGGTGACCTCGTCCAGATCAAGAGCTCGTACAAGCTCAGTGCCGAATACAAGAAGAAGGTAGGTAAGAAGGCAGCACCCAAGAAGGCAGCAGCTAAGAAGAAGGCCGCTCCTAAGAAGAAGGCTGCACCCAAGAAGAAGGCTGTAAGTTTTTATGTTCACGTGCACCGTCTTTTTTTATTTTGTTTGAGTTCGTCTGTATTGATATTGAGATTCGTATGTCATTACACCATCATGCACTAATTCATATATTTATCTTTTTATATCATCTTTATACATGCAGGCACCAAAGAAGAAGACAGCTCCCAAGAAGAAGGCCGCCACCAAGAAGAAGGCTGCAACAAAGAAGAAGGCTGCACCTAAGAAGAAGACTACCAAGAAGAAGGCCACCAAGAAGAAATAAAGTGCTTCAGGAGGAGTGTTTTAGGTTTTTACGGCTTCGTCGTGTTCTCTCGAATATCATCAGTTGTGTATCTTCTGTTTATGATTCATCCAAATCTGTGACGGTTGTTGTCTAGCTCTGCTTCTATATCATTTGGTTGCATTGCTGAACCCAAGTCACGGGGTATTCTTCATATCTATATGTAATTAGTAATAGCCCAATATCATTTGGAATATCCACGTCTACTTCGTAAACTGCTGTATCTTCTTAAGTATTCAACTGTTGCGTATAATTCTTCATCCTATCTTATGTTTAGGTAAAAGGTAAGAAGGTCACTATCATTTATCACGTCCTGACATGCACCCTCACCACCGATTAGTATGATTTGGTTGTATATAAGTTAATGCAGAGAGGTAGCTATCCCCAATCCCTTCTATTCTTCCACAGACGCATCATAGCCTTGGTTAAGTATATTATTATCTCATTAACATTAGAAACTACTTTACCCTCTTTTACTTATAAGTAGACTTATTGCCTTTTGTATCCCGACAACAATATATCTGGTATGAGGGAGTACGGACGTGACGTAAACAGCATATTTAAGTATCATAGAGAATAAGAGTGATTCCAAAAGAGATGTATCAGTTGCCGAAGATAATATGATGAATATATTAATTTATCTCACTATTGACGATTCATGACGATACCAATCGAACCTGTAACTAATAAACAAACGAGACACGTAGCATTGAGAAACAACAGCGACGAGGAGGTAGCAAATCAACATAATAACTAAAACTTGATGATAATATTGTTTTCTTTGAGTATAGGGCGGATTTTATAAAATCCTGTTTGTTTAATGAATGCGTAAGCACTTTGATACAGTCTCCGAAATAGAGACAAATGCTCATACATTCATTATTAGTGCCATTTGTTTAGGCAGAGGAGAACTTGGTAACGGCCTTGGTACCCTCAGAGACGGCATGCTTGGCAAGTTCACCAGGAAGCATAAGACGAACGGCAGTCTGGATCTCACGGGATGAGAGAGTAGCCTTCTTGTTGTAGGTGGCAAGCTTGCCAGCCTCACCGGCGATACGTCCGAAGATATCGTTAATGAAGGAGTTCATGATGGACATACCCTTCTTGCTGATACCAGTATCGGGGTGGACCTGCTTAAGGACCTTGTAGATGTAGGTTGAGTAAGATTCGACGCGCTTCTTGGTGCGCTTCTTCTTGTCGGCGGGGGCCTTCTTGGCAGCCTTGGAAGGAGCCTTCTTGGATGGTGTTTTAGCCATGATGGGATAAGTTTGTTTGTGTTGTTGATGAAGAATCGATGAACGATTTATGAGTTGAGTGTTGTTTGTTTTTGAGATTTCAAGCGCGCCAGTTTCTGACGGCCTCTTTTCGACTCGAATTTTGGGCGCGCAGGTCGCTATAGAGGTATCTTCATATCATATACACAAAAACAGGATTTTCTAAAATCCGCCCTGTCAAACAAAGACTCTCTCAACATTATATCATGTGTGTAATTCATCATCGTGTTCTGTGTTTGTAAACAGGCTCATCTCTTTGTATCGTAGGTATTCAAAAGATGATATCTGTTGTATCAAATGGAGGAATATGTTACGAGTGTTACAGAGATAGAGATACAGAAGTAGTGAACCAACTTGCAGTTATGTTTATATACTCATAAGTAGCTGGCACCCAACAGTAGTAAAACTAAACATTCCTATGTTCGTTAGCAGTTCATTGCTAGGTATGCTTATTGTATAAGTATGTACTTGTCATATCCTCGTCATATAAACACAACTCCGATCTTTGTCATGTTCTCCTTTGTGTAGTTAGTAGGAGGTCTATGATGACTGAAGATACATGTTATGCAGTTCATTGGTATATCTATCTTCCTTCATAGAAGAGGCGTCGTTATGAGACCAAGAGAGAAAGGTTGCAATACATATCTCACACTATAGAAGGATGCTTTAGGTAGAAGTAGTAAGCTAACAGAGATGATGGATGACGATGATAGATATTTATTGTTTACTATTATCTAAACGTCACACGATATTAACAACTAGAACCCGACTTGTATGTACTAACTGGCAAGGTCTTATTCAATACTCGTAACAGATACACTTGATCTTGAAGGTACATGCTACTAAATAATAAGAGGATGAGTGAGGGATAAGACAAACAAAGATATCAATGTGTATGTTCTTTGGATAGATGGGTGGATTTTAGAAAATCCGGTTTTGTATATATATCGAGAAGATGAAGAGGGAAACATATCATGTTGCCATGATACATCTCATCTCACAATCAACTCAACATAAATATTATAAGAGAGAGACGATGTGTTTAACCACCGAATCCGTAAAGGGTCTTTCCCTGACGCTTGAGGGCGTAGACAACGTCCATGGCAGTGACAGTCTTACGGCGAGCATGCTCGGTGTAGGTGACGGAATCACGGATGACGTTCTCAAGGAATACCTTAAGAACACCACGGGTCTCCTCGTAGATGAGACCACTGATACGCTTAACACCACCACGACGAGCTAAACGACGGATAGCGGGCTTGGTGATGCCCTGGATGTTGTCACGAAGGACCTTGCGATGACGCTTGGCGCCTCCCTTTCCTAATCCCTTTCCTCCTTTTCCTCGGCCTGACATGATTAATAAGTAGTTGTTATGATGATTGAATCGATAAACGATTTATGAGCTCTTTGTGTGCTGTTTGTTTATGTTTTGCAGTGTTTTGTTAGCTATTTTCTTGTACCGCGCCATATTTTTCACGTAGGATTGTACGTAGGTTTGTACCACACGTAGAAATGGTATGTAGAAACTTGGTACAAGAGCATTGAATACTAATGAAATGTATTTAGTATTAATACGGTACTTTTGATGTGCGGTGTACAAACTAATATTTGATAAACAATAAAAGTTACATACCCCTAATCAGTGGCGCGGGCGACGGAAGATTTGCAACAAAAACAAGGTGCACCCTCTCTCAAAAACAAGGCAACAACACAAGCTCATAAATCGTTCATCGATTCTTCAACAACTCAACTACATACCCTACTACTATTCAAAATGGCCAGAACAAAGCAAACCGCACGTAAGTCTACCGGAGGTAAGGCTCCCCGTAAGCAGCTCGCCACCAAGGCAGCACGTAAGTCTGCCCCCGCCACCGGAGGTGTCAAGAAGCCCCATCGTTACAGACCAGGAACCGTCGCCCTTCGTGAGATCCGTCGTTACCAAAAGAGTACCGACCTATTGATCCGCAAGCTTCCCTTCCAGCGTTTGGTACGTGAGATTGCCCAGGATTTCAAGAGTGATCTTCGATTCCAGGGATCTGCCGTCCTTGCCCTTCAAGAGGCAGCCGAGGCCTACCTTGTTGGTCTTTTCGAGGACACTAACTTGTGTGCCATCCATGCCAAGCGTGTTACCATCATGCCTAAGGATATTCAGCTTGCCCGTCGTATCCGCGGAGAGCGCTCATAAATACCTTACTGCAATGTGATTTAGTGTTATGCAAGATGTGATTGATATCACATTTTGTGTTCACATCACATGCACCTAAACCGGATTTTCTAAAATCCACCCATCAATCAAAGAGAACATATCACATGTTTGTTGTATTTGTGCTTTTATTCTTCTTGCTTCTCTTTCGTCTATAATATACAGCTGTTGGTTGGTTAGTGATCGGCAGATGTGTGTTGTGTACCTACTAGTTGGTAAGATGTGAATGGGATGGTCTATCTAATTGAGTAGACATAGGTATAACAACTAGTCCAGTGCTGATATGAATGGTATGCGATACTGTCTACAAACTCTGCAATGCCCTTCGGGGCGGCTGGTATATAAACAACATCATGACTTCTTCTTTCATCATCCGTCGGTAGTGTAGTACCTTCTTGATATCTCAACCTAGATTGCTCACACTATTAGTCGTCCACATTGTATTCCTGTGAGCTCCCAATAATGTAGCAACCTCCAATAAACGCGGCAGTCAAGCATCAGACAAAATATAGCAATATCAAGTATATACAGTGGCTATGCCCTAGTTGCCTTGCTTAGTTAGTATTCGTATGGTAGCTACTGAACAACTGCAGTCAAAAGAGAGATCTGTCTACGAATAATACCATACAACACAATACAACAGAATATACCACACGACATC
>Ga0214477_100272_pt1 | contig 37005 bp, 27 predicted proteins | sample M1_20Mar14CPVII9_FD_165058 | JGI IMG/M metagenome (GOLD analysis project Ga0214477, IMG submission 165058) | Marine eukaryotic communities from Monterey Bay, California, United States - M1_20Mar14CPVII9sort6BwellC16 | ecosystem: Environmental > Aquatic > Marine > Unclassified | place: USA... | reverse complement strand
ATTGCCCACTAGTAAAACATAACACTGATAGTTGATCAATTGGTAATACGAGAGGAGGTTTCGTTCGGTTTGGCAACTAGCTCATCACTAACATACCGAACCTCCGCACAAAACAATAAGCCAAGCATACAGATATCTCCAATATATTCATCATCCTCGTAATCATCTTCCTCGGGTAGGTGATCAGCTCCCATAATGGCCAGGGAAGTAGATTTAGGCTTAGACTTTTTAGCTTTGATAACCATCCGACTACGTGATCTTGAAGGAGAAATGTCATCAGAGCTCAAGTAGATCAATGCCGCGGTTGCCAAAGAAGCTGCTGCTGAAACCATCTTTTATAGTTGTTGGGTACGATATATAAAATATTTAATTATATTGCTATATAATTAAGAGGGATAGAAAGGCGGTGTGGTATGTACAATGAAGAGGATAATCAAGGGTGATCATAAGATATGCTCATAAAAATGATGAAATAAAATGTTGGGGATACCATTCAGGATACCAGACCAAAGAGAATGAGGAAGAGGCAACCCTAATCTAACTGTATATGGCATGAGTAGATAAAGTCTTTCATTGAATAATGATTGTGTTATGGTCTAGATTACATCTCTTCTACAAGATAAGTAGGTGATAACAAAGGATACCGCCTACAAAGATTTGAGTAAATCGTCATGTTTTGACTGTATAACTTTCAATAACTCCAACTGACGTGCCGTACTCATCTGTCCTTGCATTAGTAAGTTCTGTATAGATTGGTGTATGGAATCACAAGTCTTTTTTGGAAATGGGGGAGACATGTAATCTAGTAAGTTGAGATAAGAATGTACAAGAAGGAGGAGTTTGCCCATCTCCTTTGGTCTTAGGAATGCTTCAGTTCTAGCGATTGGTGCCTCCGATGACCCTTCTTCCGGTATGTCGCCGTCAAGGTGATAGTTTGACAATACCAAGCATTCTTCTATCTTCTTTAGATAGTCCGACATCTCCGAATGGATATCATGTGGAAGCTTGAAGTCCTTCATCCTGATTGATGTCCAGAATAGATATAGTGCCCGAGTGCCATATACAAGTATCAGTACGGCAGGTATTGAGGCTACCAACTGTACATTCAACCTGTTTGCATCAACCAGATTATCAATCTGATCCATGGCCTGGAGAAGATCGGCTTTGAGTTGTTGTATCTGAATGAGCATCAGTTGGGCAACTCGACCTCTTAGGATACCACGGATCGCTCCCCCGGATACCTCAGACTCGTACATTCTACTTGCGGCGGCTAAGGCTGCAGATCTACTAGCAGCAGTACCGTCGCCAACTCCAAGATCCATAAGCATGTTATCCAAGCTTGTTTGCTCATTGAGAAGCGCAAATGGATCCACCATCCTCGGTCTTCGATTGAGTAAATCCAATACAATATCCTTCATTGGGGTGTAGAATCTAAACTCAAAGATACCCCACACTGCAGTGAAGATTGACTTGACGAAGTCAACAATTTCTTGTTTATGCGGTGCAATCACTTTGTCATGTAGAGAATTGGCTCCGAAAAGAAGAAGTGCGGAGGATGGTATCCCAAGCACATCGTATCGTTTGATTTGAGATGTAATGCTCGATATCTGAAAGTGCCGTTTCTCTCCCGCACGTCGTGGGGATGCGGCATAGTCTACTAGCGTAAGAACATTCAGCCAGGATAATACATCAGATGTGCTTTCGTCGTGTGCTGCCCATCGTTTTAGAAATCTTGATTCGGAGTATACTACTTTCAATTCTTCCCCTTGTACTTTGTCGATGTCTTGAGTACTAAAACTCGAGCTAATCGTTTCATCAAGAGAGAACTGAATAGCCTCTCGAGCATGTCGTGTCCACTGTTCAGTCTGCTTTAGCCATATTCTATTCTTTGACTGCAAAAGGAGTCGTATTGTTTGAGACATTGATGGCTTGGATGTATTCAAGCTTGGATCATCTCTACTGTTTGAAAGACTAGACCACCATGATGGACGACTATTATCATCTCCAGTAACTGTTAGCAAGTCACTAACGTCAATCTCAGTGGGTCGTGCAAGTAATAGCTTCTCAGCCTTGCCAAGCATTTCAAGCTCTCGTTCCCATGTTGCGGTCGCTAGCTCATACTCTCTTTGATTTCTATCTCTAAAGCCTTCATCCCTTCTTAATTCTGGGAATACTGTCATTACTTGTTGTCGAATTGATTGAGAGAGTCGTCCTAACCAACCACCAGTCAAATTGACATGCCATTTCCAATAATCACGAGTTCTTTTCAATCTTGTACTAACTATCAAATGACGATCACGCAATGTACGCAAGAGTGCATCAAGAACTCGTAATTCAATCAACTTGGATGAGTAATGTAATAGTAATTGAATATTCTGTTCATCAATGGATGGAGTTGGTTGATCTTTGCTCTTCCTATTTCTTGTTGTTTTATTATTATATGTTGGAGTTGTATACTTGCTTAATGCTGATAAAGCATCGGCTGATTGTTCTACAAAGTACTCTCTTGAGCCCTTTGGAGGACATGATAGCTGTAGTGCGGTTAGTGCAGTTTCAATATCCTTTTGATAGTCTTCTTTTGTTTCACCACTTTCATCGGCGGAAGTGATACTTTTATCATTTCTTGTATATTTGACACCGAACAACGATTGTCCTCTTCTATTACTGTCATCATCTTCCAACGATGAAGCAGACTCGACTTTAACAGGCATTGACAATGCAGACCTCAATCCCTCCTGACACGCTCGAACCCGAACCGTTTCAATGCCGCCAAAGTTACTATAAGATCGATCACCACCATCCAAGTCAAAGCTCCTACCCTTGCGAGTTTTGGATCGTCTCTTTCGTTTACGTTTCTTAATTTGTTGACTTTGTATGTTTGCAGTGTATAGTTGTCCTATACTACCCCAAGGAGAGGATAGAGTACCGCCTTTACTGCTACCTGGTATTATGAGTGATTTGATATTGCCACCCATACTTCGTAATCTTCTACCTTCGGCATCTTGCAATGCCTCCTCGCCACTCGATGGAGGTGGTGGACTGAATACACCATATACCTTCTCACAAACTCGAAGTAAGGAGTATGCACCGACTATACCCACGGGTGGTTTATACCATAATAAATGATATATTTGCAATCTAACATTATGAAATTTGGATAGAAATTTTGGTATTAATTCTTTGATTTTAGTTGGTCTGCAAGTTGAGGTTTATCAATAAGTGAAAGAGAGAGATAAAATAACTTCTGTTAGTACAGACTTGCAAATAGCACAAGGCAAAACAAAAGCTGGACTTTCATTTGGTTTGAAAAGTATGATGGAATGTATCGCAAATGTGGTGCATCTACTGGTCCTATTATTGGTGATGCTACTGTTGATATTAGTGGTATATTATTGATACCATCTAAAGAAGTAGATGGCATGGGAGTATTACTAACATCAACATCAAGAAGTCCAACATTATCATTATGAGTTGATGGCTCAATTGTTGTTGATGGTGGTGATTGTGATGCACTGCCTCCTCCAAAGTATGGTATATTCCAACCAGAAGAGGGTGGGATTAGTAATAGTAGAATTGCACCCCAATAGAGATAGTGACGTTGATATGAAGTAGCATTACCCATGATACTAGGTACTGCAATTTATAAATATAAAAGGCCACTTGTGATGGCAAAAGGATATCGTACCGCAAGCGGATCTTTTATCTCAATTCAATTGAATATCTGCTCGGCGGTTGTTAGACTCGAAAGATCATCAAATACTGAACTAGTGACAGTACTGCCGGTATACCATATACTTCATTGATCTGATGCCGGCGCGGGCTTGTTTCGGCTTATTTATTGGCATTGACTATGCATGATAAGGGCCACCATCGGATCCTCGATTTGCCACTCTCATAATTTTTCATTTTCAGCCACACAACTTTTGCAAATGATGACGATGTAGATATCGTAACTATTATATATAATATAGCAGATATTAGGTATTATTAATACTAATTAATATATAATACACGATGCTAAGAATTTCATCAATAGCAATACGCAGCCGTATATGCAATCAGTCTAATAATATACAAACACAACAACAGAGATTGTTCTCCTTCAAGGCATTTGCAAATCGCAGTAGTAATGCAGTGAAACCTAGTACTGAAGGTAGTATTGCTTCAAGTACTACTGCTGTTAAACCAAATGCTAGTAGTAGTAGCAATAATGTAAATAATCATTACAATAGACATCGTAACAACAATGTACGAGGAGGTGGAGGATACCATGGCAATAATAATCAACAAGGAAGAGGGAGTGCACCTTCTAATTGTAATGGCCAACAAAAACCACATGCTGCCAATAACAATAATAACAATAGAATACATCGGTTAAGAAATAGTCCTCCTCCTTCAAATGATACTAATAGAGGTCCTCAAAATAATAGAGGTCCGACAAACAATAACAATAGACAGCCATCTTGGCAACAAAATCAAAAACAACAGCAACAAGATAATAGATTCAAACAACAACAATCTAACAATTCCAATAACTCAGCAGCATCATCACTGCATAACTTTGTTTCACGTAATAACAATAATCGAGAGGCTGCAAAAAGTATGCCCAAAATTAGACAGCCTACCGCTAGTACTAATAACAATGTTAGACAATCTCAGCCGCATCAGCAACAACAACCTTCAGCTGCTAGCAGTAGTAGTAGACCACTCGGAGGAGGAGGAGGTAATATGAATAAACGAGTTGATAATGATATACGAGATATATCACAATTGCGCAATACCTTTATTAAACCTCCTCAAACTCAATCTAATGTAAGAAGGAGGGGGACACCATTAAGTTCAACTGTGGCAGCTGTTAATAGTTCTTTGGGTGGATTGCAACCAATGCAAGTAGGGCAGAGTAATATGAAAGGGAATGTAGATGCAGTAGCGGCAAGTATTGGGGTTGGATCCAAGTGGACACCTTCTAGTTATAGAAAGAAGGTTCCTCCACCTCCACCTCCTCGACCAACTCCTACTTCAACAAGTGGTACACAATCTTCTTCTACACAACAAGTCGTATCACAAGAGTTTAATAATAACAACAATCATCGATTATCATCATCATGGAAACAGCCTAGATCATCATCAACTGGAGCTGGACTAATACCACCAATGTCAAAACGTGCACCTATACCTCAATCTATCTTATCTCCCTCAACTACTACTACTTCAAACAGTACTACAACTCCAAACACTCAGTCTGCTGCTGCAGGAGGAGTACAGCAGCAACAAGGTATCAAATCAATGGAACAAGTATTAAAAGATAATGCACTCCAAAGAAAATATAATATGGAACAAACATATATAAATGCAGGACAGCGTATACCACAAGAAGTATCAGAACAGCAAAATAAACCAAAGGCAGCAGCAGATATGTTACGAGATAATAAGCCAAATTGGAGAAGGGCACAGCCTGGTATTAACCGACGACAGCATCCTGGACGTAGTGGAAGATTTGATAATAATAATAATAGAGGAAGGTATAATCAAAGAGGAGTGGGGTATAACAACAACCAACAACAAGGAAGATACAATCAATATCAAAATAAGAATCGTACATTACAACGTAAAGAACAACAACGTAAACAGATACGTAAACATTTACCATCATCAACACCTACATCCATCAAATTACCTTCCTCTCCACTCACCCTAGTCGATTTATCATTATTACTAAGAGTACGTAAAAGGACATTAGTCCGTACTATCCGATCCTTAGGTGAAAGTATAGCATACACTACTGCCAATCAAGATACATACAAAATATCAATTGATATGATGGAATTAATATGTATAGAATTAGGTATTGAAAGTTCATTGAATGAAGTTGAAGTTAGTAGTGTTGAATTAGCTGAACGACGAGCTATGCGACAAAGTAGTAATAATGAGACTAGTAGTGAAGAAGAAAAGAGTGAAGAGGAAGAAAAATATGCATTATTACCACCGCGTAGTCCAGTAGTTAGTATCATGGGACATGTTGATCATGGTAAGACTACGTTAATGGATATGTTACGTTCACGTGCTGTTACGAATACAAATGATAATAGTAAAAAGGGTAGTAAGACAACTACTAACAAGAGTAAGAAGAAGAAGAAATCAAACAAGAAGAGTAAGGATACAAGTAATAAAAGTAGAGGTGATAAGAATGGTATTGATGGGAATGTCGCCGGTACTGAAGCTGGGGGTATTACACAAGTTGTTACAGCCTTTGAGGTACCACTTCCATTAGAAGAGTCAATATCTGAAGAAGACACAGTAGACAGTCAAAATATATCAACAGTGACATTCCTAGATACACCAGGTCATGCGGCCTTCAAAAAGATGCGTCAATCGGGATCATCAGCCACAGATGTTATAGTACTAGTCGTGGCCGCCGATGACGGAGTGTCACCCCAAACTATTGAAATTATCAACATGTACAAATCTATAGCACGATTACAACCAACATCTATATCATTAGTCGTTGCCGTGACGAAAATTGACAAGCCAGGTATAGATATTGATGAATCTGTTATGCGTATTGAAAATCAATTGATAGAGCATGAGATATATACCGAGAATGTACTAAGTGGTGGTGGTGATGATGGTGAATTTGGTTCATGTCAGTTGTTCCCCGTTAGTGGTGTAACTGGTGATGGTGTTGATGATTTGATTGAAGGATTGGCATTACAAGCTGAGATTATGGATTTACGAGCCGATGAAGATGCCAATGGTGAGGGTATTGTTATTGATGCACGGATGGAGAAGGGATTAGGTGTTGTTGCCGATTGTGTGATACGTTGGGGATGCGTGAATAAGGGTGACTTTGTAGTTAGTGGTACCAATGGTGGACGTGTTAAATTCTTAAATGATGTGGGTAATAAACCATTAAAGTCCAAGGCACGTCCCTCTCAACCTGTACGTATCGTTGGATTCAAGACATTACCAAAAGCTGGTGATCCTATAGTTTGTGCCAATTCGGAAGATGAGGCAAAAGAACTTATTAGATTACGCGAGTCGGAACTTAGTAATGAAGAACGTGCCGAGTTTGAAAGTGATGTTGAGTTACAAATTACTGGTACGGCTGCCAAGAATAATATGATGATGCAAAATGCACGTAATGAGACTGGATTTGATGACTTAGAAGGTATGGGCAACAGTGAGACTGTGAGAATACCAGTGGTTATTAAGGCTGATTCACATGGAAGTTTAGAAGCCGTAAGAGATGCCTTGGTGAGTATCGGTACTGATTCCAAGCTTGATATAATCATTGATCCTGTTGAGATGAGTACAGGTGTGGTAACCTCGAGTGATGTTGACATGGCTCGAATTAGTGAGGCTGCAATATTCGCATTTGGCAAGGTTGGTACTGCTGATAAGGAGACCAAGAATCTAGCCGAGACTGACGGAGTTTCTATACGAAGTCATGATATCATTTATAGATTACTCGAAGATGCCAAGGAAGTGTTTGCAAAGTACCTTCCTGTAACGATCGTAGAGAAGATACACGGCAAGGGCAAAGTCCAAGCCGTGTTCGATGTTACTGATTCCAAGAAACAATCTGTGTCAATAGCTGGACTACGAGTCACAGATGGTAACCTGTTCAAGGCCAAATCAAGTGGCGGAAGTGATGGCCAAGAACCATTATCATGCTTCTATCGTGTATTACGTAATGGCAAGTTACTCTCTGAAGATGTTGAAAAGCTATCCGCTAGTAGTTTACGCAAGGTGAAAGAAGACGTTGACAGTGTTAGAAAAGGAGAAGAATGTGGACTTGGTCTAACAGGCTTCAATGACTTAGAAGAAGGAGATGTTGTCGAGTGCTACTCTCTAGAGGAACAGATTCCTGACATTTAAGTTAGATGTACTTGACCTACCGTTTTCATATGTATATGTATTGATGATATCGTGTCTTAGTTACTGATATATGTCGTTTTATGCATACTTATAATCGTCTCTTATACATCTACACCCCTAACCTTGCAAGATCATTTCTTACTGGGCAAAATATGAAGGCTTACGTATAAAGGAAGCTCTGAATAATGATGATTGTCTTGTCGGGGATGCTCGATTATGTCTTCTTGTGGTAGTTGTTGCTTCATTTGTTGTTGTATCTTCGACTTCATTCTGTTGTTCTTGCTCATCTTTCTTTTCTCTTATACCGAGCCATAGACAGTAAGGCAATCCAAGAATTAGCAGTGCCGAGCCACATATAATATTCACTTGTCGTGTATATCCATTTGTGACCAAGGTAATCAATGGATACTGTAACAAACTGACAATAGCTGTTACCATGAGACCCAGGCCTGCCAGAAGACCATAATTTGTATATCCAAACCTCTTGCCAATGTTGAAAAAGTACATACCAAACACAAGAAGTCTTCCAATACTATAAATGCTCATACCTAAGATTTGAGTTTGAAGGTTTCCGACTGCAAGAAAGTAAAAGGATGCAGCAGATAGTGACGTTGCCAATCCTTGAGTCAAGCCGAGGCCTAGTCTATCACTTAAATATCCACCAAATGGAGCTAAGGCTGCAGCCGATGCATATGTGATGGAGAAGATATTAGTGTAATGTCCATCGTCGCCCAATTTCTCGAGCTGGTAGCCTATTGTGCCGATATAGTATTGGAGAGGAACGATAAGAAGAGAAAACCAAGCAAGTAATGCAAGGTATTCTTTTTGGATGAGTATTTTCAAGATTCTGTGTATCTTGGTGCGTAATGATGTTGGTGGTGGTGGTGGTGTTGATGTATCTGATGTTGTATTCATATTATGTTCATCGTCTTGCCATTCTTCTTCCTTATCTAGTTCTTCTTCTATTTTGTCTTCACTTGTATTACCATTTTCTAGCACACATGATCGTGAGTTTGATGCGGTATCATTAGTTGGAGTATTCGGTGTAAGACTCGAGTTGAATGGAGGAAGTGCATCTAAAGACTCTTCAGTTTTGGACGAATAGAGTGAATCCAATGACTCTAATGATTCGTCTTCTTTATTGTTGTTAACACCTTCACTTTGTTGTTCATCTTCTTTTGCATTACTACTGTGAGTACTCAATTCAGACCGCGGTATTTGCATCAAATTGTTAGAGCTAGTGTTGCCCCTTGATGTAATATCCGTTACTAACACAAATGATGGACCAACTGGCAGCATAAAAGCGGCTATTATAGCTACAGTACTGGACCAGCCCTTGTGGTTTTGTGGAAAATTTCAACCTTCCAGGTGGAATATATTGGCCCATTTTCTTAGGGGTTTCTAGTAAAAATTTGATTTGCATCTTCTGTGAGTAGTAGTTTGATATTGAGGTAATCAAAGGTAACAATACTGTTTCTAACCCGCTTTTGCACGTAGAATCCATTTTTGATATCTATTTGGGGCTCAATAAAACCTAGGACCTAGTATTTTGACCTTCAAAGTAAAATCATGCATTTTGTTACTGGCCACCACTATAAATGGCATCTCACATAACTCGGCCCCATCCTATTGCAATAAAATGTTTGAATATTGTTTCTAGGCCAGTTTTGCATGTAGAATTCGTTTTTGCTATTCCTTAGTGCTCAAAATAAGTGTATGTAGTAGTAATAAAGGGCCATCTTACATACAGCTTCCTAATACATTATAGAAGAGATCTGAGTGGTTTAATAATGTAATATGACCATTATTGATGGAGATATGCTAGGATGAATGTTTGACATTTAAAGGTATATAGTAACAATTTTCTTCTTTAATTACCTTTAGAGTTGAAAATATTTCTACTCAAAAAACCTTAAGACCATTTTAGCACGCCTTATATAACGGAGGCAAGGCCAAGAAATGCATGCGTCTTGTTACTCGTTATTGATAATGCAACCAGAAACATGAGACCCGATACTTGGAAGGCACCGCTTTGAGAATATTAGGAGCGATTAGATAGGTTAAGTTGAACAACATATTATGCAACCCAATGCAAAATTATCTTACCTCAATGATGCAATAATCGTCCCGGATCTATCAAACAAACTCGCCACCGGTTGAAGGCATAGCTGACCTCCACTACCCAATCCAATACAGAATACTGATATACTCAAACTTGTTGCATTGTTCGCATCACATACTGCCACACCTACTAAACCGCAGATTACACCAAATAATGAGAGTAGACAAACATTCCTCGTACCAAACTTATCACGTGCTAAACCAAATAATAATCTCCCGCCTTGTGTAGACCATGCACCGATTGTATATATCAAACCTAGTGAATCTTCTGATAGAGTTGTATTGTATTCATCAATGAGGTTTCGACGAAGGGTAGGCCATCCGTAGATTAATCCAGATGACAGACATACCGATATAAAACTAAGAATGAATAGTGACCATTTTCTAATGGTATTTTTGTTGGTATTTATATGAATATCGGTAGAGAGTGACATAACTCTTTATTCATTGCATTCTTATCAATTGCCATCAACTTTTTTCAATGATTTCTTTGCAATAACTTCGGCATATTTGTCCAACGCAATCAACCACTAATAATATGCAACGCCACTACTACACTGCTACTATTCTATATGTAAACAAATATTATTGTCGTTTTAAGCGCTTACTAGGTTGCAGCACAATTCTACTACTCTTCCATGCTACTAAACTAAAACCAATGACCGTTTTATCGCTAATCTCATTTGCATTTTTTGGTTGTGCTTCGCCTGCGTGGGAAAAAGGAGTGGCATTACCAATCGCATGTAGCTGTACAATCCAAAGTTGCTATATATTTGATGTATATATATTATAGATTACAACCTTTCTACTATGGCTACCCATTATAATAGTAACAGAATGAACAACGATCACAAACTCGAGATAGCTCGTCAAGATATTTACAACTGTCTAAGCACAACCACAAACTCGAAAACTTTTGCAATTGCCGATATCGAGATATTAAAACCATCATCACCAATCCATACCATACAACCTTCTTCTAATACTACTAATAATGGTAATAATACTGAAGATGTATGTACATATGACGAAGGAGAAGGATATAGGTGTAAATGTACATTCCAGCTTGTATCGCGGTCTCAATGTCCAACTACTTCTCAGATACACACTACTACAAATAATATGCCTGATGATTTAGTATATGTTACAAGAGAGCAGGGAGAAATAGTACCACTGCCAAATGGTATATTCCCACCAGCCAATATTCGTATACGACATGCAATGTCCAATTTTATGATCAATATCAATCAACGAAGCAATAACAATATAGACCTTGAGTATAATCGAATAAGACGCAATTTGACATCTGTAACATTTATAACTTCATGGAGAGACGGAGTTGGTATTAGTGGTGGTGATTGCTTGGTTACACTTCACTATGGTCCGCCAGGTTTGCCATCAAGTGAAGGTAATCTACTTGATTGGAAGTGTGAGGCTTGTAGATTTTTTAAGATATGCAACTTTACAATGTTGACTGCTCGATCGAAGGGAGTTGTAACATCAATAAAACACGAGGGTATTGTAGATGAAAAGAAAGGTATTATTCATGACGACCTGTATCTTACATTGAGTAAGACTGATAATAGTGATAATAATGAACAGAAGAAGATTATTCGAGTTGATCAAGTATCTCTACTGCCACCAACTATAGCCAAACCAGGACAACAGTATGTTCAAATACAATATGAGAAACCATCAACGGCATTCCAACATCCAAATGCCAGTGTTATGCTTACATCACTTCAATGGATACTCAATATAATGTCATCTATTGCAAACACTCAAATCAATACAAAACCACCTCGTCTGTTAGAAATGTACTGTGGCTGTGGAGCACATACCTTGCCACTTGCCAAGAGTAGACTCCTATCTGAAATAGTGGCAGTGGAATTAGATGAACGTCTTGTTAATGCATGTCAAAACAATTGTCGATTGAACAATTGCTTGAAAGATGATGAGAGTGAAAATGATAAAGATGAGAATCTAACATATGTGCAAGTTTTCAAGGGTGACGCTACAGAATGGGCTGATAAAACTCTTCGTAGACAAAGAAAACAACAAGATGATATGACTGTTCAACAGCGAAATGCAGATAGATACAACAACTTTGATATACTCCTGGTTGATCCACCACGAGACGGATTATCATCAACGGTATGTAACATGGCATTGAAGGGGACATTTAATCATGTAATATATGTGTCATGTGGAAGACGTGCCTTGTTACGTGATTTGACAATACTTTGTGGTGATGATGAGAGGGGATTTGATGTAGCTGACTTGGCAGTGATCGATTTATTTCCAGGGACCGATGCTGTGGAAAGTTTAGTTCACTTGAAGCGTAGAGAACAATAAGCAGTTATTGAGGTATAAGTTGACAATTATTCTAGTAAAGTTACGAAGGACATACTACCGAATCCATGCCCAAACAATCATAATAGACAAAGGGATGCATATCATATGTACATAATCCTAGTCAACCTTCCTCTTCGGGTCTTCTAAGGATACTCTACTTCTTCCTGTGGTATCTTGATAAGAATCATCATCGTCGTCATTATTATCAGACTCATCACTGCTACCCAGTAACAGAAGGCGAGGATGCGCCTCAAAACTAAGCCGCGTCTTTCTTTCTCCTTGCTTGATAGACTTTGAGCTATTCGATCTTCTTCTCTTGGAAGCACCTTGTTGTTGAGCCATATATGCATCGACATACGATTGTAGAGAAACCATATCAAAGTTACTATCTTTATCTTTGCCATTTAGTAATATTTTGTTCATCCTTCTTGTGTCGTCGCTGTAAAGTAAAAAAGGATCGATTCTTGGCTTTATCTGCTGCTGTTGCGGTGCCGCTGCACTGCCATCTCTTGGGGCTGAAACCGATGTCATTTTTACCTCAAGACAATCAACATCTAAATCTAATCCATCATACATTACGTTATTAGTTCTAATACCTATCACACTGCCATTGAGCAAATGGAGGTGAGGCTCTATCTATGACCGATGAGACAAAACAATATGCCAGGGTCATTTGACTTGTATAGGGTACTAAAAGTCGGTCTATTTAGGTTAGAATCTCTTTGTGGCAAACATGTAACTAAGTTAAAGCTTTGGATCTGAAGTCTTAGGGGGTGGCTATCATCTATAATATAATACATGACAGTTGCTGTCAACACAAGTGCAACTTTCTAGGTTCTCCTCTTTCTCTTTCTCACTTTGTTGATCTCAAATAGTGATGGTGAGCCTAGAACAATCTTGTATAGCAAATCAAACGCACTCTGCCCAGAAGCAACATTAATCTGAGTTTTACCGATGGTACTGAGAACATGAGGCAGTACTTCGTCGTCTAAATTCGTAATTTCATGAAGATTGTTATCATCTGAATAATAGTATCGAATAATCTTTTGCCTGATCACTTTATTCTTATTCTTTCCCTTATTTAAAGCTAGCAGAGATTGAAGTAGACCTGCCTTCTTGGACTTTGGTATGGTAACTATACTATCTGGAGGAAGACGCGGGCGACGCCGTTTAAACCGTATGTCTTCGCTCAATGTATGATTTGAGTTGTAGATACTCTCGATTGATGATCCATCATACAGAGCCTTTGATAGTGCGGCCATCGCGACTTCGTCTTTTTCCCCGCTATAAATATAAGCAAAATGCAATCTTTTCAAACTCGTATTGCCATGAAGACAGTTTGCTAAAGCAATCAACCCTTCATCTTTAAGAGGGGATAGTCTCCAGACCTCCAAGTTCAACTTTCTTAGTCTCCCCAGTACACTACCAGGCCTTTGCATAGATTGAAAAAACGTTTTCCACCCGGAAGAAGATATCCCCGTATCTTCTAAGTTCAGATTCTTTAACGAGCCCATGGAATTCAACGCCTCTACAAGACAATCTACTTGGTCATCTCCAATAGTATTATCTCCAAGATTGAGGGTGTGCAATGGCGAATGTATCTGCCCAAGAAGATCAAAAAACGTCTCCCATCCATATGACGACATGATCCTATTACCAAAACGAGGGGATACGGCTCCATAGAGATCGAGCACTTTTAACGAATTGTTTTCAGATAGTTCCTCTAATAGACATAATCCCCCTTCTATTGAAATGTGGTTATCATGAAGATAGATTTCCTCTACCAAACAATTTGGCCGTGACAAGCACCTTGCTATACATTCCATTCCACCTTCTGCAATTGAACCGATTGCACGATCATAATCATCCGAACATCTATATCCGTTCATGTGTAGATCTTTTATACTACTATTACACAGTCCATTGCCTAAAATAACTGCCACCTCCTTATCCATGTCATACTCATTGAGATAAAGCTCTTTAATATTTTGATTAGCGGTCAATATCTCAACCATCTTTGTCATTATTTCAGTGTTCATACCCTCACAATTATTGAGACCAATACATCGAAGTTTTGAGGTACATCCTCTTGCAAGTAGCTCCATTATTTCACAGTCGAGTGATATATCTCTTACATTCAAACTGCAAAGATTCTGTAATGTTGGAGTGAGGATAGAAAATACTTCCTTCATACTCAATAAATCACGCACAATACATCCCTCCATTTTTAACCAATCAATAGATTTGTTTTCACTTATCGCTCTGTAGAAGTTCCGGGCATTTCTTTCGGCATATCTCTGCTCTCTATCACCTACTATTCTGAGAGCGAATTGATCAATCTCCAATGATGTTAGATGTGTATTATTAGATATTGCACTTCCCTCTTTACCCCAATCTACCTTAAGGGGGCTACTCCGGGTACCGCTGAACATATGTAACGAATCAAGATGTGGATCATTGTTGTGTAGATGTTCCAATGCCTCATTATCAAATTCCCAAGGTTCATAGTATTGATTTAATTCTTCCGCATTATCATCGCCCATCTTTTTTGTCTATCTTTTCCAATATGTAATATTCAGCGAAGCATTATGATAAACTATGAGCCCTACTACTAGATGCATATAGAGATAATATTAAGCCGCAACAGGCCACAACTACTCCACGCCACAATCCTTTCCTATCTTGCCAGTACAACAAAGCACACAAGTTTGCACAAGAGGATTAATTGCAAATAAGTGGGAGTCTTTGAGAACTAAATGGGACATTGCTATGAGAAGATGATTGATAAAAGCCTGCAGCTAAGTAATATGTTGCAGCATCTCTCGAGACTTTGTACTATCTTTGGTACCCGATCATTATTGCGTAGACGACGGAATACATCACAATTTCATACACAAACAGTTTCATGGAAGAAAGGTGATGAGAGCTACACTAAACAACTTGTTAGATTCCGCCCAATTGCTAATAACAATACTCTTCTTGAAGCATATAATGTTGATGATACCACGAGTAGCAAAACAGCATATAGTCACATACGAAACGGAGAGGCAGTAGTATATAGCAACGGTGACTATCACAATGCACGTCAGTTACTATATGCATTGAGACGAAAGATCAAAAGACAACATCATATTATGAGAAAAGATAATCATAAACAACAAGAAGAGGCACATACTCTTGATTGGTTGAAGAAATTGAAACATCAAGAGGTAGTGCATAAGTTGCTAATAGAAATATCAATGGAAGATCACATGCCTAGTCAAATAATGGGCCTGAAACGAGCACCAACAAATGTAAAGGAGACATTATCTTTTGTATTTCAAAGTAAGAACGATATGATGAGAGATAAACTTGGTAGTGATACATCCTTTCTCTTACCGCTATCTGATTATCTAGGAATGATTGGATCTTATGAATGGTATAGAAAGGGTTTGTATGTATTTGCATTAAATGATTACATATATCCCCATTACAGTGTCTTCCCTCCGACTAGACAGGATTATATAGAGTTACTTGATAACATAAACTCTACCGACAACAAGGAAAGTACACTGATGGAAATTGGTATTGGAACTGGGGTCATATCACTCATTCTACTCAAACAACAGAAGGTGACAAAAGTCATTGGAACCGATATAAACCCATATGCAGTTGCATGTTCAAAAGAAAATATAGAAAGGTTTGGTTATGAAAATCAAGTCGATATTGTACAAGCGGATATGTTTCCACCAACGCCTATCGAAAAGATTGATATACTATTCTTTAACCCTCCTTGGAGACCTTTGAAGAAGAGAGAGGATGTTGCTGGAGAAGAAGAGCAGGAGAAAGATGATGAACTTACACTGTTGGATTTATCTGTTTATGATGTTGATCAGCAACTTTTGAAGAGATATTTACTGAATGCTCAGTACTATGTCAAAGAAGATGGGCATGTGTATCTTTTGCTTTCCAATCTTGGCATACTGCTAAACATATTCAAAGAAGTAGATCTGTATCAAATGTTCGATAAGGGTAACTTGGAACTCGTAGATGAGTATACAACGTCAAGCTTTAGGAAGGGCAAGGATCTGTCGAAGAAAAGTAAATCTGATCCATATGATATCTCAGGTGTCAAAGCTCAAGAAGTCATCAGCTTGTATAAACTGAGAGTTAAGAAAGTAAAGTAGCACGACTTTCTCAAACGGCCATCTATATGTTTTATCATCTAATGTCTACATATACCGAACTCTGACACATTAAAAGAGCCAGAATCGCTTCTTCTTTTTACCATTCACAGGATCAGTAGCCAACGCCTCATTCTTACTCACCACACGAATGGTATTGTTTCTCTTCAGATCGGTTCCGAACGATTCTACAGGTGCACGAAGAGTAGCAGCTCTCTGCAACACAGGCTCGACAACATCTCTGCCTGACATCTTTGCTTTTATCCAGTCTCCACCTAGGCTAATTCTAGATGATGTGCTCAACAATTTACTCCAGTATAAGGATCTCCAAAGGACTAGAGCTGGCTTTCCTGTTACAGCTCGTTCATCTTGATTCTTTCCAACTGCTGGGCTTCCAAGGGCATCCCATACATTGAAAGTGCCTGAAGGTACTAACTGAGCAATTCCATTACTAGATCCGAGAGAGCAAAGTGATCCGGCGTGATTGTAAACAAACTTTGAATCAATACCGTCTCGGACTGCTCTTCCTACATGCTTTCCCTGTTGAGCAGCAACTTGAGCAGTAGGTGGACTTCCACTTAATGCAGCGTCTCCAATGGCAAACACTCCATCAGTACCCATGACATGTAAACTCTCATCTACTTTCAATCCTCTATAGTATCAAACGCCACATTATAAAGTACCATAACTGGATCCTCATCCTATAAAGTACCATATCTCACTCACTAAAGGTGATTTTCCACTAACAAAATCAACATTTTGCATTTTGCTAACAAATCCCATAGAAGTGAAAAAAGTGATAAACATCATGTAAGAACAATGTATTATCTTTTGTTGTATAATATGTGAGTGCTATTCGATCGATGTGTTTAATAAAACCATAACAACAATATCCACAAACTGTTCCCAAACTTAGTATTTTGATGTATTGTTCTATGTCACGAACTAACACTGTTGCTGTTTTTGGCTCAGTTTTATAGATTTTATATAATATTTTAATTGATGTATTGCATTGACTATTATTTCCCATTTCCCTGGTGTATCTACTCGGCCTGAACTCATCGCACGCATATCATCAGGGAGGATACCGTGGTGACGTCAAAATTTAGTTGTGAGTGGCACAGTGGCAATTGAGGCTGCTAGAGTATATTTATTGTAAACATCATAGGGCACTATAATATATAAATACAACTAAGATGAAGAAAAGACCCCCATCGAGAGAGTTGGATGACCTTACCATTAATAATGGTAAAGTTTGGAATAAGTTGCATTCTTTTTATAAAGGATGGGGTGGTAAAGATATTCTCAAGTCTATGAAGGAGTTGTTAGATTCTATATGAATATCACTTCACATGCAAGAAGTTGATACTCTATCTTTCAATCCTCTCATATCAGTCTGTCCTAATGATTTGGCAAGTCTTTTGACTAAAGGTCGAGCTCCTATACCCGCGGCCCAAACTAAAGTTCCCATCTCCTCGGTCTCGGCAGCCGCTTTTGCTGCTGCCTTTTGCTCGGGTGTTGCATTTCGTGGAGTACTTGGTGCTAGTGTAACATCCTTTTCCTCGACATATGTAACAGCAGTTCCAGTTCTCACATCTACACCTTTGGATATTAAATGATCTTTTGCAATAGTTGCTAATAATGAATCAAAGGGAGCAAGAATACGTGGCATGGCCTCAACCAAGATGATTTGAATCCGGTCGGAGATGGCAGTTCCATACCTTTTGGCAACATCATTATGGGCAAAGTCTGCTAATTCAGCAGCCAACTCTACTCCTGTAGGTCCTCCACCTACAACTACTACTTTCAATAGTCGATCAATCTCCATTCGGTACTTGTTTCCTTGAACTGATAATGCCGAAGCCTTCTCCAAGTTAGAGAGAAGACGTGTAATGAAGCTTTGCACTATCTTCTGCCTCCTTTAAGAAGAGTGCATGTTCTTTAACGCCTGGAATACCGAAGGTGTTTGGCTCTGATCCCACTGCAATAACCAACTTGTCATACGATAATTCTAATTGCATACCGTCACTATCTGCACTTGCAATAACCTTTTTGTTTTTAGTATCAATATCTTGTGCATTTGCTCTAACAAATGTGGCAGAAGTTGCTTTCGGCAGCTAGTGCTCTTACTGGTTCACATGCCGATCGTAATGTGATTGTCCCGACTGATGAACTTGCTAACAATGGAGTGTATAAGAAATGTGGCCGAGGTGATACAACAACAACTTCAGTGTTTGGTGAAGCACACTTTCGTAGACAGTTCAATGCCCCCCATCCTGAGCCTAGAATTACCACTTTCTCTGGCTCCCCAGATGCTTTGGTATTCGATGAATGGAAATAGTCATCCCAATCATCGTTTAATGTAGTTAATCCAGCCCATGCAGTGATTGCCGTAGCGCCTGCAGCAGGTAGAGCTCGACGTAGTACAAAACTTTGCATTGTTTTATTTTTATTTTATACTTCAAATATTCGGTGGTAATCCAAGCTATGATAACTATAATATTGAGATCGTATTGCAATCCAACTCTAGAAATGTATAATGCGTTGGTAATACATAAGTGATGATGTCGCCTCTACTATCGATATCTATGGTGGCAACAAAAGGCCAACGCCAAAACGGCACTTTGCAAAATTGCAAATTTGAGTGTGTGGCCGGTTTGACCGGCTTTCTTCTCACCGTTTTTGAGAATAAAACCGGTCGGTGGTATGACAAACACTATGTACCTAATTCCTAATAAGTTGAGTGGATGGCAATATGCCGCTGTATTAGAGCAGCAAGGATAAATATATACTCTATACAGGGTGGAGAGTAGTAGAATTCATTGAAATATAGTAGTGACACAAGATATGTCTACTCGTCAACCAACGCCAACAGAATCAGACCGTCTCCTGCCAATCCCCTCTCCAGTAACACGAAGAAAATCATACACAGTATCACAGACCAATAGCTCAAGTGATAAACTTCGACGGTATATAATAACAGGTGTTTCTATATCAGTATTAATTATATTTGCTGGCGAATATTATCATTATTTACGACATCATCGACGAGGAGATTATACCATACAAAATGAACAACTTTCTGTATTGCAACATTTGACTGAACACGCATTAACATCTACAACAATACCTCTGTATTCAAGTGCACATAAACAATCACATCATCCAAAAGGTAAAATTCATGAATTACACGGTCATAAGAAGAATGGAGTTGATACAGAAGATAATGTATTCCATTGTACTAGTCAAGTAATGATAATGCGTCACTGTGAGAAGAGCCCACTCCAGAAAAAGAATGGAGATACCCGAGATTCACACGGTAATCGACATTGCAGTGCAAAAGGTTTAGATAGGTCAAAGTATATTGCTACATTATTCGTTGATCCGTCAGAGTATCAAGATTTAGTTCAAGAGGATAACAATGATCCCACAGAAGATGGAATACCACCCGTACCATTTATCAAGTCAAATGGATTCGAAGGCAATGTTAGCAGTCCATCCTCAAAACAAAAACCTCAATTTCCAACACCACTCAAGTTATATGCATTATCAGCAGGACGACCACGAGGTTCGAAACAGAAGATACATCATGAAAACTTTCGAGAGATTGAAACAATTACTCCGCTATCTGACAAGTTCAATCTGAAAGTGGATGAACGGTATGGAATCAATCAAGAAGATGAATTAGCAGCAGACTTCTTTGCAAGTTTAACAGATAGTGTTAGTAAGAATGTGCAGAATATGAAAATGGGTATAAACGACAAACATTCAAATCTATGTCATAGTGGAATGACCATTGTAAATTGGAAGCACAGTCGGATACCGATACTGGCTAACGCACTTGGGTGTGGTAAGAATGAAGGTTGTCCGAAGAGATATCGGGGAGATGATTTTGATACAATGTGGCTACTTACCTTTCAGTATTCATTACTGTTGGATGGAGAGGAAGATAATGCTGATATCGAAGATAAAGTGGAGACTTCATTGTTGGACGTGACACCTGTATCAAAATCATTAGAGGCAGAAGAAGAATTTGGTAACAACAACTTGCGTCGTATGAAAAGAAAGAAGATGAAACATCATGGTGATGGCAAATGGATGGTCACTGTAGAGTTGGTAAATGAAGGCTTTGAAATTAGCTAATCGGGCAAATGGTTAGTAGTTCACAAGAAGAAATGGAGCTGCTTTAAAACATCTTTAGTACTCCCTATTTTGCACAAATAACATTCCACTGCCAACACTTGTCACCGGTTTAGCTCGTCTTATGAACACATTCAACCTTGCATTCCAACGTAGCATCGCAATCAGCATCGGTATCACAGGGGAATCCAACTGAGTTTGAAATTGCTTTGTTTGGTTTGATCACAATCATCCCCTTTGATGTGTCAATGCTAATCGTGGGATACGGTCAGACAGCCTTTTATCTGGTTCTGTTGATGACATGATGGTTGATAATATAGAAGTATGAACCCCTGGATATACCTATCATAATTCAAGGCTTGCTATTTGACTAAGATTTCACTTCACCGCTGAGGTCGATACTTAAGACTGTATGAAACAAAGGACCTACCTTATTTGAAATACCATTATTTTTTATTTTTTTTTGTGGCGGCTCCAACTTTTCTTAGCTCCTCCTGAACATCCACCATAATACTGGAAAGAGGATAAATGATATAATAATCAACATGACGACCTTTACATATATACCATGCTTACTTTTAGTATCGTTATTGGTATCATCATCGGCTGCAACTACCTACACAACAACATCAATCAGTGCACCTCGGATATCTCTTCAACAATTGCAATCGGCCCTACCTAATAATGGTAGTAGTGATATCAACGATAACAATCTACATTTGCATCGGCTACTACATGAATCCAATGGTATATTAAGAATTGCAGTAGATACCAATAGTATCAATTATAATAATGATGAGTCCTTCTCCAGCCTTAGAAGACGTGCATTAAGTAATCTTTGCAATTGTCCGACATTCAATTCACCCTTTGGCACGTTTGATATTAATGAAATTGATGATACTAATACATTATCATTTGAAGAGGCAGCACAATTACATCCCAAAGATTTACAACAAATTACATTACCAGATGGAAGTGTTCGACGTACGTTGGCAAGTGCCACTATTGGATTTGACACGAGTGATAATGGCAACAACATATTAGAATTACCATCATTTATTCAACAAACATGTGGTATTAATACGTATAATTCATTTGAAGATTTACGAGATGTAGTATCGAATGTTGTGGATATGTTTGTACAAAAGTTGGATAGTGAAAATATTAATAAGAGTTTAAGTAGTTATCGAGAGATATTATCATTTGGAACATTTTCATGTTTATACCAAACAATCAAATGAACAGTCAGTAGAGGGTGATAGTAATGGCAGTATTGATAAGGATGCGGTTGAGGAAGATTTGATGCAGACCAATGAACGAGGAAGTCGAAATCTCCGAACTGAAAAGAAACCATCAACTACATTGGATTATCACACAGATGCAGGATTCTTCCTTTCATTTGTACCAGCCATGGATTGTCAATCATATACAACTGATACTTCATCCTTCTTCTTGGAGGGTCAAGATGAACCCGTAAGATTTGGAGATGACGAAATTGTTATTATGATGGGTGCCGGTGCTCAATATTGGTTACCTAAATCACAAGAACAAGACAATGTTTATGATCAATATCCCTTCCTTGCGGCATCACATGCACTTCGTCTATTACCAGATACACATAGAAGTTGGTATGGAAAAATGCACCTTCTACCTACCTCAATGACTTCAAGCAGTACTGCATTATCAACCTTTCAATTACAAGATTATGATGCACATGTTCCTTCTTCTCCCGTAGATGGTTGTGGAACTACTACTGGTGGTATCTATAATGAAAGTTCAGTGATATCAAAACAAAGCCGACGTCGTTTGCAACATGTAAACTCTCCTGCCAATTGTAACAATGTTACAAACTTCTTTTGTTGGTATCAATGTATTAATATACCGGATAGTGAACACGCCGAAGATTATATCTACGATGGATACTCTTTATACTGTCTTGATCCAGGATTATTATCATCATCGGACAATCCAATCCCTGACGCGGTTGACAAATGTAAGGGAGGTTACGTACACAACTCCAATTGTCAAGGAAGCTGGCAAGAAACTGATAAGACTGTCCCAGGTTATAAGTTACCATATGAGGTTAAAAAGAAGGAACAGTTGGATAAGGAGTTGGGGAATTCTACTTCTTCAGCTATATCCTATCCAAATCCAATTACTGGTGATAAATATTGTTATGGTGGAACTAGTATGTACATGGATGGCTTCACATGGCAGGTATGAAACAACATATGATATGTATATTTGTATTTGTTAATCTATGGGCAATGATGTTTTACCAGCTACACAGATTGCGGGATTAGTCTCCCGTGCTGTCTTTTTGATAGCGTGTGAAGAAGAAATGTACATCCCCCTGACTTCATTGATGGAGGGGGCTGAGCCTATACACATTGATTGTATTGTTTGGTGCCTTGCTTGTTTATATATTATCTTACCACCTTTTTGTTTCTTCGATATAACACAACACACAGGGCACTGCTTGCGTTATTTACTTGTTCCAATCCTGGGTATTAACTACACCAGGCAAATTCGCAGCGGCAGCGATTGGTTCGATATTCTTTGGTATAGCTTTGGAATGTGTGTTATGGAAGCGTAGGAGTGTATATGCCATGTCCCCAGGAACTCGTCGATTATGTCTTTCGGCACTGATATATGGACTTCAATTAACCATGGGCTACTTCATCATGCTTGTTATCATGACCTATTCAGGTCCTCTATTCATATCCACTGTAGCTGGAATGATGATAGGACATGTTATATTTAATGCACAAGACTCATTTGTGAAGAAACGAATGGAGAAGCGAGAAAGTAGAAGATTGTCAGCTTTAGATACGGGTTCAACAACGTATGGGAGCACTCGACATATGGGCGAGCAAGAATCAGATTCTACTTGTAATGAACTTGGAAGCTATCAGAATGAAGGAAGTCTTAAATCACCTCCCGAGAAGAATGGCGTGAGTGAGACTACAAAGTTGACAAGCAATAAAAAGCTGAGGAGTGCTACTGCTGATGGAGCCACTCCCTGTTGTCAGTATTCACTAGATGATTAAAGTTTTTGAATTATATTTGAAGATACAAGAACATATTAAGTAAGTTAATCATCACTGTCTTGCTACTGTACAGAACTTCATCTACATTTTTCATAAACATGTCGACTATTTCAAAAGACCCGAATCACGAAGGTACTGTACAGAGTTGGATAAGATCTCTTTAATGCCAATCACTTCCACTCCAAGCGACTCCATCCTTTCCAGATTGAACTTCGTAGGCACTATGATATCACTGCCTTCGTACTTGAATTGTGTATCCAATTGCATCTCTGGATACAACTCTTTAAGTGTCGATAGTATATCGTTCCAATGCCAGCTTTCAACTAATGAGAAGTACCGTCCATGTGCGTTTGTCTCCAATGCCGCAACATGATGGGCAGCACAGTCCTTAACATCGATAAAACTCATACTATCATTTGGTGCAGTTGATCTCCCTCCTGGCATTAGCCACCGAAGGAGAGATCCCATTGTACTAATACCAGAAGAACCCTCAACAGGAGCCCCCAACACCATTGTTGGACATATAGCACAGAAGCGAATTGTCTTTCCCTTTGCCCATTCAGTACATAACTTCTCTTGCCTAGTTTTCAAACATCCATAGATAGATCCACGCTTAAGTTGAGCTTCATCGTCCGACCAATGTGTCTCGTCTTTGATCTTTGGTTCAGGTACCGGTGCTGCCGCTGACATTGAAGATGTCAAGACAAGGCAATTGATTGATGGACACTTATCAATTGAATCCAACATCTCTTTTGTCCCCGCCATGCCTGGATTCAACCTGATCAGGGTGACATAAAGATATAAGATACATATCATATATAAGATATGTAAAGAAGGATATATACTTTGAACTACTCACATGTCGCGTATCCCGTCATACTCTCCGCCTTTCAACTTTGGATTTAGCGGACTAGCAGCATGAATAACAGCATCACAACCGACTAATGGTGTATCATATCTTCCGACTAAACTACTATCACCAAGATCTCCTGTTGAGAACATAGTTAGTTTACCTGTCGAATCATTTGGAATCTTAAGTAGATGGCTGATAGATGATATATTATCCTTATTTCGTACACATGCATGAACATTATATTGTTTTTCTAATAGTTGTTTAATTATATGTGATGCAAGATAACCATTAGCCCCAGATACGAGTACTGTTTTGATCGATGTAGGCGATGACATTGCAATTGATGGATGTTGGTTGATGATTTTTAGTAATATGATTGTAATAATGAACAGATTATTGATAATTGTCAACATAGGAATATATTGTCTCCTTGCCACCACTATTAGGTATTTGCCACGACGCCGATTGTTGCGCCGGCCGTACTACAAACTTCTATCAAAAGATCTTTTGCGGCGTGAATCCAAAAAGGTATCCTTTTGGCGATCTGCTTGACATCACAACAACTAATACTGCTTTGTAGCATGGGAATAGATTTGTAGTAGTTGTTACGTGTGAGGAGTGAGGAGTTGCTTGCGATAGCATTGATTCTTTGCCCTCTGTATAGCCCCTCGCAGTATTAAAGGATATATTACGCCTTCATTAATCTCTAGTGGACAGTGGCGATGTCAAAAAAGACAAAGATTGACTCGTCTAATAAATCGAGTGTTGACCAAATTATTTCTAACATCATCCTTGCTTTAGTTCTTCTTGTATTATTTACTGCTAGAGTTAGTTGGGTTAATAGAACTGATCCTATTAGATATTGTAAAAATCGCTACGGTTATCCGTATACACATTGGTGTATATATAGAGAAAATCCTGCAAGGTTGTTGTGGTAAATAACCATTTACATACGAGTGGGATAACGAATAAATCAAAAGAGTAAGATGAGAGGCAACGCAGTATCAGTGGGTAATCGTTATTCATCCCGTAATGGGAATATTAATAACAGCAATTATAATGGAAGAGGAGGTGGTTGGAATAATAACAGTGGAAGAGGTGGTGGTGGAGGTAATAGAAATTCCTGGCAAGGAGGCAGGGCGAGAGATCAGCAACAACCACACTCGACTAACATCAATAATATCAACACCAACAACAATATAAATACCAATCAGCAGCAGCAGCAGCAAGCAGAGGCACCACCAGATACAGAACCAGCACTCCGTGTTTTATCATTCTACGAACAGGGTACTAAAATATCATTCGCATGTTACAATGAAGACACAAACGAAATAATCTTTGAGGACACTACCGCAAGTAATGGAAATGATACAGAACGTGTTATACAGAATGTATTATTGGAAACACGTCCTAATTTAATATTAGTTGGTAATAAGGTTGTTGCTAATGTGCCATTGTTGGATTGTTTAACTACCTTGCCACCAACTGGTGAGGAAGGGAGTGATAGTAGTAATGAAAATGGGGGAAGTGGTGATGCTGAGAATAATCAGCAACAGCAGCAAGGAAATGCACAGCAGCAGAATACAACAACAACAACAACAACCAACAATATACCATATCAATTACTAAAATCATCAGCATTTGAACCACGTCAATGTCGATCAGTTATACTGCACAAGTTACGTGTATTAACACTAATGCGTGGTCAAACTCCAATGACTGGCAACTCTGATAACTTTGCACATGCACAAAATATGACTAGTCATCAGAATTATAATACAACACCGGGCATGCACACCAATACATTACCAACATCCAACTTTCATGCATTGGCATCAATAATCAACTTTGATTCGCCAACACTTATTAGAGCACTTGGTAGTTTATTAATTTACTTGCGTAATACAGCCTTTCGGTTAGAAGAGGGGTTTACAGTAACAGTCAACAGTATTAGACGTTGTCCTGCATCCAGCACCTATCTACGATTGGAAGAGAGTACATTACGAACACTCCGTATCTTTGCTACCGATCATCATCCATTAATGTCCAATAATAATGGTAAAGGAAATATGAAGTCAAAAGAGGGGTTTAGTCTCTTTTCGTTATTAGATCGTACTAAATCCAAGTCTGGTAGAGAACGATTGCGTCAATGGATGGTACAACCATTACGAGATGTGAATATGATTAAACAGCGTCATGTCGGCATGGATTTGTTTTTACATCCTGAGTGTCATCCATCTGTTTCATTGGTGTTAGAACGTCTGAGTGATGTGGGTAGTATGGATGCTATACTATTGAGAATGCAACGCTGTTGTGCACAGCCAAATGATTTCTTAGTCTTGGGTCGTATGTTGGATGCTAGTTATGCTATTATTGCAACGTTGAGTGGTGAACTAAGGAATAAGGCATACAAGTTGGATCGGGAGAATGGTGAACAACAAATGGATACTACTCAGGATGGAGAGCAACAGCAACAGATGCAAGAGTATCCATCAGTAGCATACCTTGATGAGCTATTACGACGTTGTCATGTCCCCATCACACGTAATCTACGTGAGCGTATGGCATCAATCATTGACGAGGAAGTGACAGCTGAAACAAAAGACCATGTTGTCATACATTATGGCTTCCATGAGGAGCTAGATAGGGCAAAGGAGACATTTGAAACACTCGATGAGACTCTTTCCGAAGTTGGACGGCAAGTGTTAGCCAAGAATGAAGATCTAATATCACTCAAGGTTGTATTCCTACCTCAAGTGGGGTTCTTGGTTTCTATAGACACACGTCAACATGCACATGATGAGGCTACCAATACTTTTCCCAACATACCAGAAGACTTTGAGTTTGTTTTTATTCAAGAGAATGATGCCTTCTTCAAGAGTGATGAAATGAATGCACTAGATGAAGAGATTGGTGATCTTGATGCCTTCATTAAAGATACTGAGGCGATGATAGTCAGTGATTTGGAAGAGGAGATATTGGAATGTGAGAGTGAGTTACGAAGTACGTTTAGTGCCCTGGCAGATTTGGATTGTATCCTTTCTCTTGCTGGGGTGGCGGCTGATCTCAACTTTGTCAAGCCTGAGATTGCTTCGGCCGAGGAGGGTGTGATATACATTGAGAATGGACGGCATCCTCTTCAAGAATTGATAGTTGATAATGAGTTCATTCCAAATGATACCGTGATTGACAATAACAACCGTGTGATGATTGCGACGGGCCCCAACTTTAGTGGAAAGAGTTGTTATGCACGTCAGGTTGGTGTGTTGGTTTACTTGGCACATATCGGTAGCTACTTACCTGCCGACTCTGCCAAGATTTCTGTAATGGATCAAATTATTGTAAACTTTGGAGATGTTGAAACATGTTCAGTGCCGCAGTCGACATTTCAACGAGACTTGACACAAATGGCAGGTATAATGCGCAAAGCTACTCCCAATTCACTTGTACTCATTGATGAGTTTGGTAAAGGCACGGCCCCAACCTCTGGTATTGCAGTGATGACATCGGCAATGCAGCGACTAGCTCAAAGCAAATGCAAGGTAGTCTGTACTACTCATTTCCTTGAGATGTTCTCTCTTGGTTTGTTGAAAGACGGCAAAGATGGAATCAAGGCTGTTCAAATGAGTATTCATGTTCCTGAATCAGATGAGGACGATGCAGTACCGCTCTTCAAGCTTGAGGATGGTGTGGCAAGCTCATCTGCTGGACTTGTATGTGCGAGGATGGCTGGATTGAACAAGAAAGTTGTAGATCGAGCAGCTGGTATTATCACAGCACTCAAGGAAGGGAAGCAAGTTCGTCCTTTACCCGAGAGTGTGAATGCCAACTCTCCTTTTCAACCCAATGTTAGATCTGTTATCCGCTTGTTCCTTGCGGTAGACTCCTGGCAGGACGCAAGCGATGAAGATATTGACCTTTTACAAGAGTTGGTTGGTCGGATGTGAGCATGTCTAACAAAGGAACTTGGAGTTCCTTGTTGTTGATGTTCAACTTTATGTGATAGTTATGAAAGTAAACTTTAGTGTTAGTGTGTATGATATCCCTACCACTTATGTAACGCTCTTTTTCTTGATTTGCTGTTCATCTCATCATTAGCCTTGTAGTGTTTGTAAAGTGTTGAGAAGTATTCCTCTCTTGTAATGTACCCAACCATGAAGCCCCGCTTCAACACTTGCACAAGGCCTGGGTCTTTGATACCACATATAGCAGCCTTACGATAATTGTTCATTGCAGATGCAACCCACCCACGATCCAGTTCAATATTACCAAGCTTTACATAGGCTTGTACTCTGCCAAGTTCAGCTGCCTTATTGAAGTAAAAACATGCCTGGGTTTCGTGGATGTCACTGTTTTCATCCTCAAGATGTAGATCTCCTATCTTCTCGGCAGCTTTCCCGCAACCCAATACTGTAGCACGCTTTAACCATTTTATCCCTTCTTGCTTCTTCTCGTCAGCCAAGTAGAGCTGTCCAACTCGGAACATTCCTTCGGGCCGATTGTTTTCAGCTGCTGCTCTGTTCAATTCATCGCTTTTTCCATACATGTTAGTACGACAAAACATACACTGATCTAAAGCCTTTATCATTTCTTCTTGCATCTCATCTCCAGAGTCTCGTATAAACATTTGTATTTGATCAGCTATACAACCTTTGCATATAATCTTGCCACAGCACGGACGATAACATGTGCTCTTGTCGTCAATAGGCAGTGGAATAAAGCAAATTGGGCATTCATCTCTCGAAGGTGGAGTCCATTCTTTCAGTGGGTCATCAGTACGTCTTCCCGCGCTGGCAATAGCAGTGTTCTTTTGTTCTTGGGTCAATCTGTCAAAAGCACTTAGCATACTCTCTGGATTCTGATTCTGTGATATCTCCGATTGTGGAGTGCAAGTAGTTTGTGAGCGTGATTCTTCAGTTTCTTCATGCTCGTCTATTGATGATGATGGTGGTGTTGGGATTGGACTGTAACTTGACGATGATAGACTGTTACTATCCATTCCATCATCGGCATAGGGATAAACACTGGTTGGAGCAGTTCCTACATCTTTCATGCAGGTAACCCAATTACAACTAGGCGGAAAAGAGTCATCGGACTCATCATTGACGTTTGGGGCAGCATAGTAAAAGTCGATGTCTCTTTTTGTACCAGGATTACAACCATGTGGAATAATGGAAATGTACCACTTCCTATGTTAGGAGCACGAAGGATTGTGTCAGCAGCTGATGCTATTCAATAAACTTAAGGCATATCAGCCCACTCATTGAACTCACCGAGTATCATCCATAAGTTTACAGCGATACAAAGTGAACTCTTCGTCGTTTCCGTTGTATCTACCCGAATGAACATATTTCGGAACATCATCATTACTTCCTTGTCGTTTGTATACACCATTGATTTCATCAATTCCACAGCCCTCAACCATAATTTCATCGGTATGTTCGTTATCAATATCATTTCTCATCGCGTCAATCAGGTCATCATTCTCGAGATCTAAAGTCAAAGGCGTATCGTTTTCTTGAATAAACTCTCCATCAAGAAGAAAACGAAGTGATGATTCATCAACACCCTTTCGATCAGCATATGTTTTGAATACTTTTGACATTGGAGAAGACTTATTCACAAAATGAATCGTCTCCTCGCCCGTTTCACTGTATGTAATTCTGAAGGAGATGAGATCTTCTTTATCTTTGCGTTTCACAGGTTTACCATCAAAATGAATTACCGTATCAGGTGCAACAATGCAATACGGGGCAGGATTAGTCTCAACAACCTTAAATTCCACAGAGTGTCTAGCACTATGGACTAAAAACAAATCCCCCTTTTTAACCGGACGGTATGCATGTGAAAAGTATGGTTTGATATAATCATCAAAAAGATTATCGGACACACCCTCAATAGTATCAGCAAGGGGTAAGATATGAATACGCTTGCCGTATGGTATATCACCACCGTTTGTAAGAGTAACAGTATCACCTGAACGGACACGTAAGTTGTTCCGCACAACCTCATTCATTCTAACTGATTCATTGTCACATGTCTCATCTGCCAATACGACGCATGCAGTATCACGTCCCTTCTTACCCTCGATAATGATAGTATCACCACGGAAGAATAGTAATTCTTCCATCTTGGCAGGTGATAAGGAAATTACTGAGTTGTCATCATTGGTTGCCTCTTCAACAATCAGGCGATTACATGGATGTTTGTTTTGGTTTTGAAGAACAGAAGAAATCTTTTCTTCTCTCTTTGCAACAATCAAATCATCATCTCTAAGATTCAACAAATCAGGTGTATCAGTTTCTTGAATGGTCTTTCCTTCAAAAAGATAACGGAAAGATGAAACATCAACACCCTTTCGACTAGCATATACTTTGAATATTTCTGACATCTTTACAGATCTTCGTACTTTGAATTGTGTTATCTCCCCTGAATCATCCCTCACCTGCAACGTGATTGCTCTCATCACGTCAGTCTGGTCGGCAGCAGAATAGTGCGCTTCGGTCAATGCATCAATCTGGTCGCCTTCCTCAAGCTCTAAACTCAAAGGCGTATCGGTTGCTTGAATATTCTCTCCATCAAGTTGAAAACGAAGTGATGACTCCTCAACTCCCTTACGTCGAGCATATGCTTTGAACACTTTTGACATTGGAGAAGACCTATTCATTTTAAATACTGTACCTTTATCCTTAGAGAATTCTTTTACTGTGACTTTGATGGTATTATTGAATATTTGCCCAAATGTCGAGCGCATTTGCCCTAATATGCCATTTGATTCATCATGGGTTTCAATAGATTCATGTGAATGCAATGAAGCTGAATCGCCACGATCAATATCATTACTCTCCACATCAATTACAGCGTCATTATCAAGCTGCAATGAATCTGGTGTATCAATTGGTAATATACGATTTCCATTGATTGAGTAGTGGAGAGATGATTCCTCGACACCCTTTCGACTGGCATAATCCTTAAATACTCCTGACATCATGCCGAACTTATTTATTCGGTATGTTGTTTCTTCACCAGTTTCATCTTTAACTTTTACTAAGATAACTCTCTTTGCAATAATTAAACAATCATCTTCCAGTTGCAAGGAATCAGGCGTATCGTTCTGGGAAATCATGTTGTTATTACTGTAGAAAACTAGTGAAGTTTCCTCAACACCCTTTCTATTAGCATAATCCTTAAATACTCCTGACATCATGCCAAACATATTTATTCGGTATGTTGTTTCTTCACCAGTTTCATCTTTAACTTTTACTAAGATAACTCTCTTTGCAATAATTAAACAATTATCCTCCAGCTGCAAAGAGTTCGGAGTATCGTTATGTTGAATTTCCTTGTCCCCAATGCAAAAACGAAATGATGACTCATCTATACCCTTACTTTCAGCATATGTTTTGAATATTTCTAACAATGGGAAATTCCTGATACAATGAACCGGTGTGCCAACGTCGTCCTCTGTATTACAATGAGGAAAGATATAAATAAACATATGATATGTACATATGCACACTTATATTATAATATAAAATGGTATCCAAAACACAAACTCACCATCTTCAGCCTTTATTGTGATTTTAACATGCTCATTACTATTGTTCTCATGTGCACTGTTCTGGTCAGGAGATGTGGTAGATGAGGCATCATCACCATTGCTTCTAGTTACTACTGACGATTGCCTTGCTTTTTCTTTCTGCTTCTTCTTTTTCGTACTACCCCCAGGCATTTTGATATGAAAACTATACCAGTAAGATAATGGAAGGTTGCAATGTGGGTAGGAATAGTGTATTATAATACTCCTAAAAAGAATGATAGTGTGTTGAGAGTTGTTCTATTCTCTATTCTATGAGTTGATGTATCTTTTCATTTCCGTGCCACCGCCACCATTCGAAAGAGCGTAAAAACTGCTTCAATTGCAATATAAGCAACAAATAAGTATTACGATCTCATGCATATATATAACCACAATTCACAACTGTACTTCAACCAACAATCACAGCCAATGCATGAAGTGTTACTCAATAAGTTACTAGATATGAGGAGATAGAGGTAGAGGGGAGTGACTGGAGGCTGGGGAGGATACCGCTTCTACTTCTAAAAAAAGACCATATCTTAATATCTTCATATCTTTTCATACATTACTATCGATCGGACGCCATGACAAAGTGGGAAGGCAATCCGAAGACGGCATGTTTTATCTTCCCTGAAGCAAGTGGACATATCAATGCCTCACTTGCACTCTCTGCCCGGCTTGCAAAGAAGTGGAAAGTACATTATCTTAGCAACGAGGTAATGAAAGATTGTATAGTCAATTCTGGAGCAACATTCGATGATGAACGAGATGCTGCGCCTGAATTATGCGAGGATCGGGGTGATGGTCGTCCTGGATACTTCTCGGCATATGAAAGATTGAGACATGATGTATTGCCTGATTCTAAAGCGTGGGAAGGAAGGTAGGTCAGTCGATATGGTAATGCAAAAATGCATTTTTTGTATTGTCTGTGATGTGATGTAGGATATATTCATAACATATGGTATGTATGTTCATATTATAGTTATGAAGGAGTATGATATATGTTTGTATTTCATTTGTTAACATACATAGCATTTGTATGTTATATGCATTTTGATCATATCATATGTCGATGCTCACAATATACATATATATTTCAATTCTTTTCTATACAGGGCACATCTCGAGAATAAATTCTTACTGATGAAACTCCCGGGAACTATTGAATGGCTGAAACGCAAAAGACCTAGTGTTGTTGTGTACTGCCCAATCTGGAACAGAATTGCACAAATTGCTTCTATTGTGCTTGGTATTCCCCATGTTCCGATTGTTACAATTGCTGGATTCGGGGGATTCAATAAGATCCTTTCTGGTTTCATTGAGGCAGAAGGCGTTTCTATTGATGACTTTCGTGATTTATATGAAAGGAGTGAAATGAACAAAGAGGCAATAAATGAGTTATGTTCTCCCCCGTACAACCTTGACAGAGATTTGTTCAAGTATGGAGCCCCAGTTTATTATTTCGGTCTACATCCACCATATGGCAAAACGTTGGGTAAACACGGGATAGTAACTACAATTGCAAGCTTACGAGATCCATTCTATGATACAATTGAAGAAGAGGACAAGCTGTATATGGACAGTTGTGGAGTAAAATTACATTACATTGGCCCGATGCTTGGAGAACCTGGTCAGCAAAAAGCATCTACACACAAGGCAGTGTGGACTGAAGAAGAACAGAAGTTGTTAATTCAACAGACAGAGCAAAAACACCGACGCCGATCCATGCTCCGTCCGGGAGGGAATGAAGATTTGATTGGTATTGTCCAACAAGCGAAGTCACGGGGTAGAAGAGTGGTTTTAGTTAGCTTGGGTACTGTTGTAACCAGTGACAGAGCATCGTTTGGTTGGCAAGGTCATGGTCTTTATGAAAGTATCACAGGAAAGGAATTGGTTCAATCAGTGATTGGCGGTGTAATCGATGCACTCGGAATGTTCAATACATCAATACAGGACAGTGTAAAGGCTGATGAAAGTACAAATCCTCTGTTAATCTGTGCGGTAGGCCAACAAACAGATGCATTGGACGATATTATACTACCGCCCAACTCAATAGCGAGGGCATCAATTCCACAAGTGGACATTTTAAGGCACATGGATTCGCGTGATCTCTTTGTTCATCACGGTGGACAGAATTCGACAATGGAGGGTGGTTATGCGGGAGTTCCAGTGGTTGTGTGCCCAACATTCAGTGACCAACCAGTCAATGCAGCCAAGTTGGTAGCACTAAAAGTTGGCTTATCGATTGATCGGCCGACATCTTCTGGCCCTGATGCTGTAGATGCCTACCGTAAAGCGGTCTCTGATGCAGTTAATTCGATCTATCGAGATGAGGAGGCATTTAGTTCAGCGGCAGAGAAGCTCAAAGAAGAGATATCCTCCTCTGGGGGTGAAGAAGCAGCCGTGATGATACTACTTAAATCAATCGAGGAAGGAGTATAAGCACACAATTATGTGATTGTTATGTACATGTAGAAGTAGAATAAGTTAGGTTAACAAAGTGATCAGCGTACTGTTCTGTTGTTGTAAAAGTTATTTATTCATTTACTGCTCATTTTTAACAGATGAGACTCGAGCTTGTCTAAATCAACCCTCCATAAGTCAGAGGGTGATGTATTCTTAATCTTGACAAGCTCGGCATCTGTATTAGATGCAGTATCCTTGAGAGAATCAATCTTCTCCGAAGTCAACGAGGACAATGGCATGTTGAGCAAGTAGTCAAACTCCTTTGTCAAATCATTTGGACTGTCTTCATCTTCGACTACTAAATCTCTCGCTTCTGCAATTCGCTTTGCTACAGTATTGTTCATTTTGATGGCATCTAGATCAGAGTGTTTTGAGAATCCCATCTCTTCTAGCAAATCATTTGTGGCTTCCTTCGACTTGCGGCCGTGAAGTAGATCGATATTGTTGGCTGACACTTCCTCAATAAACCTGGCTTTATTCCGCATTAATGTAGCGGAGTACTCCATGTTGCTCTCAAGGACAGACTTGCGGTCGGCATACAGATCAAGTCGAACAGGATAGAAGGCATCTGCAATCTCCTCTGGTGATAAATAACGAGCAATTGTCATGTCAGTTGTAAAGGCATGCATATTTCTAGTTGACAGAGAATTCCTAAGCTTGAATGTCTTTTGTATATCACCCTTCAAGAGCCTCTGAAGTTTGGATGTGTTGAGTTTGACATCAAACGAGACGGATGTTGTCGTGTGATTCTCTGAGAAAGACTTGATTTCTGCCTTCTGCATCATCTTCACAAGACTATTCTTGTAGTCGTTAGTCCAAACTCCAATGGGCAGCTCTGTGATTGATACAGATGATGATGATGTTGGTGTGATGATTCCTTCAGTTATATATGAGCCTCGTGAGTTGTCGATAGTCATGTCTCCCTTGAAGTCTTTTACCCATGGTTTAATAGTTGGAAGCTTCTTCTTATCATCTAACTTGGCTCGTATATAATTCAATACATCAAGAGGATCATGTTGAGGAATGTATGTACTCCATCCTGTACCAATCCCTTGACACCCGTTGACCAATAGTAGAGGTATAACCGGACAAAAGTATTCAGGTTCAATCATCTGACCATCTTCCTCCTTGTGATTCAAGAGCTAGAAAGTAGAAGGTAGTACACAGAACATGAATATTAGTAAGATGTGTTATCAACTGTACTCATATCATACATATAAGAAAGTAACACATAAACATATTACTTACCATATCATCAACATCTGGAAATAGTAGTCTTGCAAAGAGAGAGAGATGTGTAAAGATGTAACGCGGAGAGGCAGCATCACTACCTCCCATTAGTCGAGTACCAAATTGACCTGATGGAGTGAGCAGGTTGATATTGTTCGAGCCAACAAAGTCCTGAGCCATACCAACAACTGCAAATAAGAAAGAAAGGAAGTCGGTTAGTGTTCAGATGAGATACACAGAACAAACACTTAGCATCAGTGCACTTACTTGTAGCATGTAACGAAGCTTCTCCATGATGATACGCCGTATGCTCAGCACAATACCCAGCAAGTTGAGCGACCTTAATCTCATCTTTCAAATTTCGTTTGAAACATGCATACAATACCTTCCGTTGTGATGGCTTCAACCCATCAATAACATTCGGTAATGATCGTATATTGTTCGCATTTGAAAAATGTATAAGTTCATTATCCACAAAGTCACCATATGTCACAGAATTACCGTCTGTAGTATCAATGGTAACTGTACACTTCTCATCATATTCCTCTAATATCCAATCCTTACGATCATCGGCTCTATCCTTTTCAAATGCCATATCAATCCGTCCGCCATCCTTCTTTTCTGACTTCCACTTAAATGGACGGTAATGTTGTATAAAGTCAACAAAGTATTCTTTCGCCTCTGCGGGAGTACTGGTACCCAATCCTTTGTAATACTTGATATTCCATTTGTGTATTTCATTATCATCCATTAGTGATTCACGCCATTCATTATATTCAGCCATTGAGAAGAAACTTAGTGATTCCTTGTTCTTCTTCTTACCCTTCTTGGTTGCCTTTAGTAATGGTGTCACAAACATTGACATGAATGGTCTATACTGTTCTTCTTCATCCTTCTTTATACCTTTGGGAGGTCGTAGTAACGCCGGCCAAAAGTGACGAAAGACATTCATAATCAATCCTTTAATATGGCTCCCATCAGGATCTTGATCAGTCATTATCATAACATGTCCATATCGCAATGTATCCCTCTCTTCAATAGTTTCATATGTCTTTTCAAATTGTAATCCCATAATTGTACAAATAGCTTTTAATTCAACATTCTTGGCCAATTGTGATACAGAGACATTACGTACATTTAAAAACTTGCCACGTAAGGGGAATACACCAT
>Ga0214477_100271_pt1 | contig 37023 bp, 26 predicted proteins | sample M1_20Mar14CPVII9_FD_165058 | JGI IMG/M metagenome (GOLD analysis project Ga0214477, IMG submission 165058) | Marine eukaryotic communities from Monterey Bay, California, United States - M1_20Mar14CPVII9sort6BwellC16 | ecosystem: Environmental > Aquatic > Marine > Unclassified | place: USA... | reverse complement strand
TTGTTTAAATGTTGACATGCATTTATTGATAAAGTATCGTTGTCGTTTCCGGTGGTGCCATAGACAATCATATTCATCGTCTTTCTTTGGTGTTTTATTCTGTGTTTGTTTGTTTATGTTTGTTGTTGTATGAAAGAAAATGGTTAGAGACGAATGATACAAAGTAGAAATAGACACATGATGTGAGTCAATCTTTTACTCACCTTCTTCTTCTTCTCTTGACAAGGACCATGTAACTTCATACCACTCAATCCATCAACTAATGGTAAATAATCTATATCATTCCATACTTGTATATCCAATCCCAATTCGGTATGATCATTCGTCCATCTCTTCAAGATGGTATCCGGTGATAATCGTGAAGATGGATCTATTGCAATGATTAATGATCGTAGTGGTAGTATGTGATAATGATATGCTAGCCATTCTGGTAATCTTGGGTTTTCATCATTGATTAGTAAACATGCTGATAAACCTTTGGTAGTTTGCTGTTGCTTACTAATGTTTGTAGAAGACAAAGTAGATTTGAGATGTTTTGCAGAAGTAGAATTTGTAGTAGAAGATTGAAGTAGCTGATTGTGTATGTGGATGCTAAATGATATGCAGAGAGCTATACATACCAATAGAATGATTATCAAACTATTGTAATGCAGTAACCGGTGTCGTCTTCTCGAGCGAGATACAGAGACCATATTATCTCTCAGAAGATTATGAATTTTGTTTAGTGATTTGTCATCTAACATATCCCAGAGCACTCTGTCAAGTTCTACAAGCAAAGGAATACCAATGTTTCCATATGTCGATTGTTACTCATATAGAGTATGTATGTACATACACGCCACTAGCCCTGCCTAATCCTTCCATATCGGGTATGGTAAGGGATGGATCGATATAATAATACTCAGAGCAAGTTGCAGTAATGTTTTAAGTTTGGCACTTTGGTATCGATTTGTGAATAAAACTACGTCGGTGAGTGATTGTTTGCAAACAATAAATGAATATATAGTAGGGAGACTATACCAATATCTGAAAGAGCTGATGCTCCTTCTGGGAATTGGCCCACCATTTTTGGCGACCCACCTTCCAACAATGAGATGAGTGACTGAGTGATACATTCAACATCAACTATTATTATTCCAAGCTAAGTCATTGTACTCATTCATATCTCTAGTTAAGCTTGTGGTACCAATGTATGGCAGCAATAAAGCAGCAGAGGAGGATACCATCGATGGTATCCTTTTGTGGATGCCTTTTCATTTTCATTGAATGATGTGTTGGAGTTTAGAATGTATAAATATGATATACAAAGATCACTGTACCTATTACATGTCTCTAATTGTATTCTACCTCTATGTATTGTGTGTATCATGCATGGGTTCGTGTTCCTTCGACTTCAGCTTCCCTCTATTTCCCCCCTCGTTAAGGGCAGATGATAAAGAGTTGGTCAACTTTATTCGATATCCCCATTCATCCTAATGTCCTAATCTATCTGAGGTCCTAACGGTTATTTTGCCACAACATATCTGTTGAGTTATAATTGCATGGATTGCTCATCTCTTCGTCTTCATTCAAGGAGGATGTTTGGCACGGCTGTTTCATACGGTTTGTGTATATTCATTAACAACTCCCAAAAGGCAAACACGCACAACGTTGCACCAACCCAATATATAATAGTATCAAAATCCCCTCCGTTTAATCTGATCCTTCATCTTCTTCATCATAATCTGTTGTATCCTCAAATCTTCTAAACTCTTCTTCCTTACCAACTTTTCATTCTTTATACTTTGTATAGTTAATCGTAAATCTTCAGACGATATAGAATTATTGGAATTGATTATACGTGATCGACGTTCGGTATCTGATAATCGTAATTCATCCATTGATCTACTTATCCTGCTTATAGAGTTGTTACTTGTTGAGGAGGAAGAATTTGCATTATTGTTGTCTAATCTATACAATTTTTCATGTGGGTCATACTTCCAACCTAAACTAATCGGTACGCCAGAACTAACACTTGGATTATCACCCAATGTAGTTTCATATGTTCGAACTTGTGAATATGAAAATGATACATTCCGTCTAATTTTGGGAGTGTTATTTATGGTATCAAATGTTGCATTGCCCAATCTTTTATTTGGGTTAGCTGGCATACTTGTACTTTTCTTAGATTGATATCGTCGTCGTCGAGCGGCACTACTACCGCTTGTTAAACTACTACTACTAGAACTTAGACATGATTTTAATGTTATAGTATCGGCAGTTTGACATCGTCGAATAGGTGCAGGAGTTTTAGCGGAGCATGCTGTGAATGGATTTGATGCATTCTCTTCTTGCAATAGTTTGTAGAAATCATTTGTCTGTGTATCTCTCGGTTGTGGATGCCGTTGGATGGTATCATCTTTAACCTTTGGTCTATCTAATAATGAACGTCCTATTGCAGTGGCCGATTCACAACTTGGTCGACGGGGAGCTGATCCATTATTCCCATTGCTGCTAAGGCCTAACAAATCATTGGCGTTGATGGGAGCTATGTTCTTGGAGTTTATACTACGGTTTAATCCATTTCCTACAGACCGCCGTTTTGAATTAGCGGTAAGTCTACCCTTTGATGATTCTGATCGTCTCATACTATCTAATGTTGCTAATCAATTTGCCTGTTGCTCAATACCTAGGGTTTAGTGCAGGATTATGACTCACTAGTGAAAAAATTCTCCAGAGAAGGATACCTAGACATTCCCCTCCTCTACATAGGGGCGAACTATCAATGATTTATGACGTCAATAACTCAATCTACCGACGGTTTCATACTATCATTAGTGTACTAGCGGATAGAGATACTTCTTGTCTTTCATAAACATCTCTATATGAAGTATGAAATATTGACTGAACACAAGGAGTTTTTAATTTAAAAGGGTATCCTCACAACCAATGCAAACGCAATACTTACTTTACTCATCTTTACAATATGTCATATGAACATACCGAGGAAAACCTCTTTATACAACATATCCCCATTAGTTGAGATAAATCAATGCTACCACTACCACAGCAATGGTGCCAGTGAAGCTACTAACCGAGGCCGCATCTGAGGATTTAGTCGAAGCATCGACTTGTTCAGGTTCATTTTCGGCCTCGGCCTGCTCTGTCTCTCCTCCAGCAGCATCAGACACAGCAGCAGCAACCGAAGAGCACATGGCTTCAGAGCAATCCTTAATATTCTTCTTCGCGGCTTCATAAATGGCAAGCATCTCTTCCTTAGTCATGCTGACGGGCTCACCAATCGCCCGGAGTGCACACAGTTTGAGATCCCAATACGCTTGATCAATGCCTTCCCACTTTACATTGCAATACATCTCTGGGGTGATAAAGGAAACTGCATTCGCATCGAAGATAGGGCCGCCTCCAAACTCTAAAGGTAAATAAGATGAAGTTATATAGTTTTTATGGTTTCAAGTGTAAACAAACAACGGATATGTTTAGTATCTTACCTGCCGGAAGCGTCCAAGTGGGCCAGAGACTGAATGGCTCTTCATCAAGCTTTTGACCCGTATACAAATTTGCAAAACAGAACTTCTTGTACACTTCGGGTGTTGGATAGCCAAAAGGATCGAGGACAGTGAAGATACCTGAGCTGCCAAACATTGTAGCTAGATCATATTTTCCATCTAAAAAGGCCGCACCGTTCGTATCAGGTGCCGACATGAATTTATATGGTTGAACAACCTGTCGCCATAGAGAATAATATTAATACATGAGTGGGATATGGTTTGTGTCTAAGTTAAAAATAAGATGACACATACATACCTGCAACCATCGGTCTCCATAGTTCTGAGGACTATCAAACTCTTTCTCCAACTGGCAACTCTCCTCAGCAGCGGCAGTGTACTTATCGATTTCACTAGAGCATGCTGCTGCAGCTGTCTTGTAGGCATCTGATCCCATCGTGCAGTTGCAAGTAAGATCTTGATAAAGAGTGTTGTTCGATGCAACCCAATCATCGACTTTTTCTTGCACACATGAGGCATTACTAGTGAGAGGCGCCGCCAATACTAATAGGATAGCAAGAGCTTGGTTTGATAGCTTCATCTTTACTTGTATTATTGCAATAGAATATAACAATTCAAGGTTCGCTTCCTGAAGCAGATGTTTGTTGAAGTTGAAGATATTGTGTCGCAATGTATTCTAGCCCAAGGATACCACCGGAGAAAGAATGAAAGTTCGACAAAACATCCAGCTATACTCGAGGGCTGTAGATCTCTTTAAACCAACTTCTATATCTTCCTATTTCTTTATTTCTAACCTACTCGAAAGTCCAAACAGAACAGATTTACTCTTTCTAAACTACCGACCTCTCAGATGACTGTTTTGTCTCTTTGTGCCCTACTTCTACAGCGGACCGTCCATTGACATGTTGTCTGAACTGCATATATCTTATCAATCCTACTGGGATCCTTTATCATTAGCTCTTTTCCTACCAGTGTGCTCATACTGCCATCGGTTCTTTGGCTTCTTCACTAGATGCCTTCTGGCTGCTCTGGTTCTGGCTCTGATTCTCTACCGCTTTCTCTTCCATTTGATCAAAGAAGTCTTCGTCTAACTCACATGGCCGGAAGAGGTATTTAGATGCAGGACCAAAGTCATGAACCTCCATAGGATCCTTACCACTACCGTCATCTAACAATGTGATACATTTCCTTTTGACATTATATACCTAACAGTTCATATGGGTACATAGTAAGACGGTGTATCAAGTGAGTATCTACACAATCCACATATCATACACACATCATACATAACTACTATTTCTCTTACCAATGGCAAGCCGTTAGGTAGGTGTAGCTGATTCATTGCCTCTTCTGGTATGTCACATAGATGCATGAGAATACCTCGGATAGCATTTTCATGACTAGTCACAAGAACACGCTTGCCCTTGTTCACAGCCTCGGGGACAATTCTCTGGGTATAGAAAGGAATTGAACGTTGCATACAGTTATGTAAACTCTCTGCTTTTGGGAACTTTCGATGGATTTGTAGTTTCCTTGCCTCTATACTACGATTGATTGTTTCTGATAATGATATGGGCAGATCTTTGACATACTTGGTACGCTTGTAATCATTACCAGGATAGTTGAGTGAATAAGAAGATACCGGAGGTGGTTGAATCTTGAATCCACGTCGCCATTTCTTCAGCTGGTCTTCTCCATATTCGTTGGCAATCATTTGTTTACTTTTACCCGTGAGGGCTCCATACATACGCTAGCAATGAGAGGATAAAATATGAGTGGCATGGGTGGTATCTTGTGTCCCTATCATAACAAACCTCACCTCATTAAGTCTCCAACTTTTCACCATTGGAAGCCACTGATCATCAAGCTCATCCATTGCATACCATGCAGTCTCAATAGCACGTTGTAACCAACTAGTATATACGACATCAAACTCAAATCCATGCAGTTTCAGTATCCGTCCAGCATTCTTGGCATCTTCTACTCCATCTTCGGCCAATGGTGGGTCGGCCCAGCCCGTAAACAGCCCCAAGTTGTTATGCGGTGTTCTCCCATGTCGGATGAATACTACCACAGGATCTTTAGAATCGCCCTGTTTGACAATACCAGGTGATTCTTCATCAGCCTTTTGAATGTTTAGGGTAACCTCAGCATTGGGAGTTTGCTTAAGGAATTCTTCAAACTCCTCCGAGTCATCATCCTGGTCCTCAACAGATACTTGGGGTGCACCATTGGCCATGTTGGTAACAATCAACTGTCCATCATCATTTGGATTAACAGTCATATCACTACTGCTACCACCTCTACTCTTTTGTTCCTCCTTCAACTTGAGTAATGCATCCTCAAGAGTACTAACTCGATTAACCTCAACAGTCTGCCCAACGAATGATCCTGGAACGATATTCTCATATGTCTCCTGACGTTTCAGTGCCTCCTTAAGCAAGCCCGGTTTCTCAAGGAAGATCCCAGATGTATGTGCCTGTGATATCTTCCCCTCCGGTGGTGGCATTGGTTTCATATTCGAATCAAACTTATAAACGAATGGTATCCCACCTGGCATTGATACCTCCTGTATCTCCTTCTCACCAATGTTATCAATAACCTGCATAAGACTACGTAACGTATTGGTATGTGCCACTACTAATACAGTATTACCCTTTTGTATCTCCTTTCGTATACCGTATTCCCATAATGGACGTGCTCTTTCCATACAATCCATTAATGATTCAGTTGTTGATAATTGATCTTCGGTTAAATCATCATATCTACGATCATTGCCTGGGTAGTATGGATCAGTTTTTGACATTGGTGGTGGACGTGCCTTTAGTGAGTTACGCCTATAAATTATACGAGTGTGTGTATGAGTGTTGGTGTATGAGCATATGATACGAACACATGATATAATATGAACACAAAACACTCAAGACAAACATACCAAGCCTGAACAACATCAACTCCTAATTCATTGGCAGCATCAATCTTCTTCAACCCAGTCAAAGCACCATAATTACGTTCATTTAATCTCCAACTTTTATAAACAGGTAAGTAGGATGATTGTAATGCATTTAATATAGTCCATGTTGATTTTACTGCTCTTTTGAGGCGTGATGTGTAGAGTATATCGGGCTCGTATCCTTCTGAGAGTAGTAGTCTAGAGTGTGGTTGTGTGTTGTGTATTGTATGTTGTATGTAGAGTGAATTGTATTGAGTATGTTGTAGGGAGAGTAGTAGAGAACGAATGGCACAGTGAGAGGAACAGAAGCAAAGGACATATCATATGCACAAACTCTAGACAGAACACACTCAACAACATATAAACACAACCAACAACAACGACAATAACGATCTCACCTAGCAGCATGCTCAATTTCCAATACACCCTCCTCAACTAAATCAACATCCGCCCAACCAGTGAACCGTCCATTCTTCGTCCATTCACTCTCCCCACATCGTAACAATATCAATTGTCCGGGTTGTTTCTTACTACTCTTACTACCCCCACTCTTTACTATACGTTTAATACTTGATCCAACTTTCGTTACACTATTCCCTATCTTTGATAATGAACGACCGGTAAATTTGATTGGTTTTAATAGGTTTGATTGCCATTTGGGACGAGGATCAATAATTGAATATTGAGATGTTTCTTTTTTAATAGATTGTTTCTCTTCGGTGGGGGAGAGACAGCGTGAGTATTGATCTATTGTTATTTGTTCTTCTTCACTTGATGATGATGATGATTGTAGTGCTGAAGTTTTTGTTGTTGCTTTGCAATTGGTAGTATAGTGGTGTAGAGTAGATTGAGTTATTGATTGTTTGGGAGGTGTGGAAAATGCTAATGCATTGCAAATAGTTATTGCAATTATTAGACTTGTGTATATCATTGATGACTTCATCTCTTCCGTAGGTTGTTTACTATATAAAGAATGCTATAACTGCTGTTGTTCCTCTTCATTTTCCTCGCGGCGGCCGCTGTTGCAGTTTGTTCCTCCTCTTGATGTCATTAAAATCGACTTTTTTATCTCTAAAAAGATACGGTATCCTCAATTACAATATCCTTCATACAGGATTTCTTAGTCTTGAGTCGCAATCAAAATTGTTGATATCATTGGCAATTGATGTGCTCATAATATTACAAACTACAAAAGAAGCCGACTACACACCTCTTGCCAGGAAAAGAATAGTACAACTCTCTCAATCTAAAATCATACTACATACTCATACAATACAATACAACCATGAATTCACTTCGTCCATCGATATCACGAACTGTTAAGCAAGCTATGCAACGATTCTCCTCCTCATCTACACATGTTTACAAACCAAAATCGATTGACTTTACTGTAAGTACTTCTATGTATCTTTGCATCATTCACATAACCCGTATATCTCACATTATGTTTCTAACACATGGTGTATCTCTCATTTACCTACTCTCATACAAATGTATAGAATATGGAAAGAATGTCATGGCATATAAAGAAAGATTGGTTCTCCGATCCATCTACATATCCCCTCTTTGTTATTATGGGAGTTGCAATGACCTTCATGACAGGAGCTGCTGCCAAACGACTAGTCCAAAGTTTAATCTGCTGGTTCCTCTTTTATCTGTGGCGCATCAGTCCAATTAGCCTGCTTAATGATGTCAATAAGTAGCCTATGATACTTGGGCTCACTTGGACAGAATGCAGTCTTCGTCTTACATACCATACAAGGTATCCACTTAGGAACCCTGCCATTGTTCTTCTCAGCAATAGCAGCTTGTCGTCGAAGGATACATCCGTGACAAAAGTAATGATCACACGTCTTTGATGAGCTAAGGACGGGTAAATGTTTCCGTATATTCTCATCTTTACTATCCGTATCAGTGGAAAACTTTGAGTGACAAGTAATACTACAATGGGTGTGTTCATAGCCCAACTGCAATGATTTAATCTTTCGCTTTGTCGGGGTGTCTTTTGTATTAGATTGTTTCTTGCTATCGCCCTCTTCCTCCAGAGCTTTAAGTTTGGCTCTCAACAAAGCAATCTCTTCGTCTTTAGTAATTGAGGTATTATCCTCTGTGCGGGGTCGTTTATTGGGAAGAAGAGCCTCTTTACTCTGATTTGTTTCAGCTTGTTTGGCCAACTTTGCAGCACGATCCATTTTCCTCTTTTTCTTTATAATAGCTAGTATTGCTTTGATTTGATCCCTCACATCATTACTGATTTTATTACATGGTAAGCCAAGTTGTTTGATATTATGATTCATCTCAAGAGCATCAACTAACTTTTTAGCACCTACATCTGTAATCGTATTGTTGTTCAGATATATAGAATGTAAACCTGTGTTTACTACAAGAGAAGTAGCAATACTCTCAGCCCCCTGATCACCGATATTGTTGTATCCTAAATCAATCCTTTGCAATGACTTATTGACAACTAACATATCAGCAACGTATTTAGCTCCCTCATCACCGATATTATTATTTGTTAAATTGAAGCTCCGAAATGTGTCATTCTCCTTCAGTGCATCTACCAATAGTTTAGTTCCCTCAAAACGGATATTGTTGTTACTTAATCCAATCTCTTGCAATGATTTATTAACAGCGAGCATATCAGCCAAGTCTTTAGCACCCTCGGCACCAATATTGTTGCCTGTAAGATATAATATCTGAAGTGTATTGTTCCTTTTCAATACATCAGCCAAGAGTTTAACTCCCTCTGGGGCAATATTGTTGTTTTGTAGAGATAGCTTTTTCAATGTTGTATTCTTTGCAATTGCGTCTGCTAACTTTCCATTGGATAGTGTCAACTTATTGCCCCGCAAAGAGAGTTCATGAAGAAAAGTACTTTTTACAATAACTTTGCAGAGTGCATCTAAATCATCATCTTGCAAGCCCTTCTTTTCGAGACAGACCTTTTCCTTGATGAGTTCATTTAAATTTAACTTAATAACTTTTTTGTTTGATGTCTCAGGTCCACTCTTATTCTTATTGACGTCTTTGTGGACCTTTGCGTTAATATCTTTATCATTTTCAATCTTCCTCTTAAGTGTTGTTTTGAATCGATTCATCATATCACCACTAATGTTATTGTCCTTTAACCAAATATATTCAATGTTATGATTGGACTCAAAAGCTTCTGCAATACTTTGGGCACCTTTGTCGCCAATCTTATTATGCCGTACATCTACGGTGCGTAAACTTGTGCCTTTAGACAGACAAGCAGCAATACTCTGAGCCCCCTTTTCGGTAATATCATTGATGCTTAAACCAATACTTTGCAATGTATTATTCACACTCAACATATCAGCAATGTATTTAGCTCCCTCGTCTCCAATGTTATTTCTACCCAAGTATAATTCCTGCAATGTATTGTTCTTTTTGAGTGCATCTGCCAAGTGTTTAATTCCCTCATCACTGACATTATTGTTCCAAAGGCTTAAAAGTTTTAGTGTTTTATTCTTTGCAATTGCAGCTGCCAACTTTTCATCAGTGAGGGTAAGCTTATTGTGATTCAAATTCAGATCCTTTAGAACTTTACTTTTCTCAATAGCTTGGTAGAGTTGATCCAAATCATCATTACTCAAGGAGTACTTATAACTGAGATTGATAACATCCTGCTTGACAAGTTCGTCTAACTCTAACTTCATGGGGCGCGGGGTTGCCTTTAGTTTATTCGTTTTGATTTTGTTGTGTCTCGACTCAGATATGAAATGCTATCTTTTACGGTGCGGTTTAATAGAATGTGATACTATGATATGAGTATTGCAATAGTTCAAGTGGATATAACAATCCACCATTCAGCAAGTTACTGCCGCTGCCACTTTCTATTTCTTATTAGTTATTCAAGAGTACCTACTAAGCCTTTTTTAAAGGATACCGTATCTTTTGCAAAAAGATATGTGTCTTTGTCACGGACCACTACCATCAGACCATAGAACCATTAGAATAAAGAAGGAGTAGAAGAAGTAAGCAGAAGGAGTTGCACCATAAATGATGATAAAGATGGAACTACGTGCAGCCGCATTTCATACTTATGGAAACGAATAACAGTGGTATCCTACTTGGTATCCTCACCAGGGCTATCTATATAAGAAGGGGTATAAGTTAAGGTTTAAGGTGGGTAGAGAGATTATGAGACAGGATGACAGGATTGAGCATCACTAAGTTACATTAAGGTATTCTGCTGTATTAGTATAAAGCTCCCGATCATGAGACCTTTGCTGAGTCAGCCCAATCTCAAAAAAACACCCGATCCATCACTGTCCTTCGTATCTCACATCATCACCTCCTCCATGTCAGGTATCATTTAATCAAACAAACCAAACTTTTCCATCTGGGTACTAACCGCCTCATATGTCATGAATGTGATAGCCTGACCTGGCATGATACGCATTAGTCGAGGAGTGATTCCCTTCCATAATGCCGGTAGTCCCTCCTCCTTGGCAATGATAGTGCAGGATTGTAATAGACTTTTGTACTGTCCATATTGTATATTCGAGTTGTTTGTGTTCATTGTGGGATACGAATATTCGACGAGTGCATTTTATGGTTTGTTTTAGGGATATGTCGTTCATTAGAATGAACACAAGATGTGAACATAAGATATGAACAAAAGACGATAATGACTTACCTTTGGTTCTTTCCCCGGTATAATCACCTGCTTTTGCATACGTGTCTTGACCACATCTGTGTTGTAATATCGTTCGATAAAGATATACATATCATGAGTAAAGCATCGCCTCAAACTCTGCCAGTTCGACTTTTTGCCTCCTTAATATCAATACCAAAATCAATCAACAACAACGAGAGACTACTCACCTAAGGGATTGTTCACTAATGGACCCATCCCACCACTCAATCCACCCAATAATAAACTCTGCCAATGATCTAAAGTAACCTCCCCAACACCACTATGTCCCATCCGTTCCTCCTCCTTCTTACGTTTCCAACTAATAATCTGTTTCTTACTCCAATTATAGACAGTAAAATTCACTGCCTGATTACATCCCTGTCGTAACATTGTCGGCACTACTCCTTTATATAATGCACCAATTCCTTCTTCCTTTACTACCACTGCCGCTGTTTGTACTACATTCTTATATTTGACATGTGTCATTTGTGATGGATCCATTAATGAATGATATTGTGATTGCATACGAATTTTACATACTTCTGCTGGTGTTACTACCAATATAGCCTCGGTTAATCCTGATAATAATCCTGCCAGGAATGTAACACCTGGTGGTGGTGCAGTATTTTCATTTCCACTACCTGAATAACTTGAATACCAACCACCAAATGTATCACGATAATATTCAAAACTAACAAATCTAATAGCCATTTTGGGTACAATACCGGTATATACGGCGGTCAATCCTTTATATAATGCCAATGGACCTTCCCGTTCAATGATTCGACGTGCAGTACCGAATGGACCTAATGGTGCCATTACGGCATTCATGTCTTGTGCTACGGCACTGGTTGTTGTGGATGATTTGGCTGCTGTTTCAGCAATTGTTTCAACTGCTGATTTAGTCACTGTTGTTGCTGCTGATTTACTTGGTTGAACTGTCCGATTCTTCCATCCCACATCATGTAATGGACCTTTTGAACTATTGCTAGTAACATCTGCTTTAGTAGCTTTGATAGGCTTTACCCGAACAGTTTCACTCTTCTTCGTCTGACTTCCTGATGTTGATGTAACTTTATCAGATTTATCAGCAGATGCGGTACGATGCAACGCTCCACCCTTCACACCGTCAGTGGCATCACGTAAACTACTTAATGCACGTGTTTTAATAACATTCTGACGACGTAATTGCATCCGTGTTTTGATAGTATCTAATGGATGACAGATTGATGATTCGACGAATCCGGCAGTACCCCCTGCTAGTAGATGTTGTATCATTGGCTTCTTCTTCTTTTGGGTTGGTTGTTCTTTAGTTGTAGAGTTTGATGCTATTGTTTTGTTTGTTGAAGTGGAGGCATTGTTGCCTTCCACCTTCTCTTTCTCATTGGATGAACTCATTGATAATAACTTTGGTTTGATTTGATATAACTTTGATTTGTGTGTCTGTGATTCGTTCTGCTTAAGTATGCAGATCACAAGTTCTATTTCTAGTGTATGCAGAGACATAAAAAGAGAGACAAGAAAGATGAGAAAAGATGAGATTAATAAGCATGTAATGTGTTCAGACAATCCAAAACATCTCTGCCTCTTCCTATCAGCCCCAAAATCTCTCTCTCTCTAACTCGAACAATACCCAATCCACTGGCATATGCAATACACACCACCACACAACCAAATAACTAGCCAAACTGTTTCAATACACATCCCAATATATCTCCTCAATTCTTAGATAGATCCCGCTGGATAGTTGCAAATAAACCAAGAGGAGAGTTGCAAAACCTCAAAAAGTGCATATGATATGAGCATATCTGCTTCTTCTTTAGAAAAGGAGAAATACAGATACTTAACAGCTGATTACATATCAGCTTAATATATAGACAACTTTTCTTCTTTCTCAAACGGAGCACTTGCAAAATATTTCATCTCTCTCTATACAATATCAAATGTTGAGCATGTGATGTGCACTTACTCTTTATGTCTTAAATTTTCTCCGTATAGATTCAAGATATGCACTTGCACTACAACTGCAATTAGGATTTGACGTTATAGTTCCGAATCTAATTAATAATCACTCACCATCAATCAAATAGTAGAACGATGATAATCTCTGGTAAGTTGCAAAGTAGTGATACTATGTGCACTTAGTTATAATGTTTGATAACTATACTGGGTGAGTTATGAGAACAGAGTTATACCGCCGCCGTCACCGCTAATAGTAAACTACCGATATATATGATGAATGCTATGATACGTTGTGCCAATGATGATGTATTCTACGGGCTATTGAGTGGAAGCTTAGTAGCAGGCGTCATTGACAGCCAACACAAAAATGAGAGGTTTGACGGTTTGGAATTTCATTCCTTCTTTGCAAAAGATCGGTATCCTTTTGTTTCTGTCTACTAAAGTAGCAACCTTACCGGAGGAGCGGCGGCGGCATGAACACACGCAATACCATCATATGCTATAGAAGCAGCAGTAAAGTACCCCTAAAGAGGTGCTTATTAGTTTGAATTGCAAGTCTAGCGTGAGCAGATAATACTATTATATAAAATCATCATAAAATATGACAGAGGGTGAGGTTCCAAATATTAAGTGTGAAGTTTATCAGCAGGTAACCATATTGTTAAGCGACGCGGCAATGTAACGTGTCGGGGGAATGAAAAGCTTAAACAATTGAGTTATTACTTTGAAGTAAGTTAGAGGAGCTCATCTCCATTGCAATTGTTTTATTGTGTGGTACTGTTGCATTGTAAAACAACCAAATTATATATGGTTTCATAACTTTTGCACCTCTAAATTTATGATTGCTCATATTGAAAATTAACCATCATTCTTACAAAACAGAACACATATCATAACCAACAAAGACATGGGTCAAAAAAGACATTTGCAATGGTAAGCCGTAATATAAAATTTTAATTATCTTTTTCTTTTCTGTTTACTTAGGCTGTGAAAGATGGAATGATGCAAGCTGGAGCGATATTTGTAGAGGTGAAAGATAAGAAACAGGGAGGAAGTTTGAGACCATTAACATCCAAAGATGCAACGAAAATGGTGTTAGAACATATAAGGGATGTACCAAGGACAATAGAACGACAGTGGAAGGCGAAAAAACAATGTGTATTTAGTGGAAGTGGAAGAGTGGAGGACGATTTGTTTAAAGAGGGCAAACCATTTGATTTCTTGCATGAAAAGAACTATGAAACAATACGTGATATGGCTAAGAAAAAGTTCAATTCCTTGGAGGGAAATGCTATAGTAGAGGAAAAGCTTGTTGGTGTAGCAGATTCCAAGCAGGGATCAAAGATACAACCTCCTCCGCATGCCAAAGCTGGGAGAATGCCTGACCCACCTGTGCCAGTATTTCTAGAGTTGGGAAAGAATAATCATAGAGGTGTGGATCCTCGTGTAGCCTCGGTTCTTAAGGAAGCAAAGACGAACAAGCAACAGAAGGGAGAAGAGATGATTGCTCAATCAAAGGCCTCAAACTCAAAAGATAAAGAGATTGCAGCAAAGGATAAAGAGAAGGAAGCTGTAATGAAGTTAGCAAGGGAAGAGATTGCTATGCTGAAACAGTCAATTGCAAAGAAAGAGATGGGATTGGAGGGGGAAGATGCAGAGATTGCAAAGAAGGATGAGAAGTTAAAGGACAAAGAGTTAGATATTGCAAGGAAAGACAAGCAGATTGCATCGATGAAATCAGTCATCAGAAGTCAAGTAAAGCAACAGAGGGGTCAATTAAAACAGCTTGAGACAATCCTCGATCCTGTAGACTTGACTATTGAGGACGACGATGAGCCTCCCAACAAACGAGCCCGAACTGAAGAAGATACTGCCAAGAGCACCCTAGCTATTCAGCACGAATCGATCAAGGAAGCTGTCAAGGTAAAGGAGGAGAATATAAACGATTATGTGAGTTTCTTGCAAAGCAAGATTGATGAACTTGCTTCTGTGGCAGAAGCTGGAGGAGCCGATAAGGGCAAAGTTGCCGAGATTAAGGGCCGCCTTCGTCTCAATTTTGATGAGTTTGTATCCGCAACTGCCATGGCAAACATGAGCTGATGGATGGATAATACGTGATCAGGATAAGTATTAGTGTGTAGATAGAAAGTAAGTTATAATAAAATGAACCAATTTAAAGTTTACTTTATCATAAAATAGAAAACAGTTGTCTGTCCTTAGTATTAGTAGCTCATCAAAGACATGGGTAGAGATGCGGCGCAGAAGAGCCCAGGAAGATAGATGTGATGTGAGCCAACTTGTTGGTTGTTTAGTTGAGGGAGTTATTGGTATAAGTCGAAATAATATCAAGATAATGTTTGAAAATTGTCTCGTTTATTTAGCTTAAGCATCTACTGCTTTGTCAATTGCCATACCCCCTATATACCCGAAATTCTACTATCGATCACACTGACAAAACATATAGAGATTGGATTTACTCTTCATACTTGTCAAAGACTAATGCACAATTCGTACCACCGAATCCAAAACTATTGGACATGGCACGGGTGAATGCTCCGTCTTTCCTTTCTGTTAAGATGTTCATACCCTCGGCCTCATCCACAAGCTCTTCGATATTAGCCGATTCGGCCATGAAATCATTATTCATCATAAGGATGGAGTAGATACATTCGTGTACACCAGCGGCACCAAGTGCATGTCCCGAAAGACTCTTCGTGGATCCAACATTTGGTTGGTATCCCTTCCTATCAAATAGTCGCTTAATGGCACCAAGTTCGGCAAGATCTCCAACCGGTGTTGATGTTCCATGTGTATTAATGTATTCAATTGGCTTCTCCCCAGCATGCGCATCGGCATCAGCCATGGCAAGTTCCATGCATCGTTCTCCACCAACGCCCGAGGGGGCGACCATATCATACCCATCCGAGTTGGCAGCGTATCCTACTAATTCGGCATAGATCTTGGCACCACGTGCCTTGGCATGTTCCAATTCCTCAAGGACGACAACTCCTCCACCACCGGCGATACAGAATCCATCACGAGCCTTATCAAATGCCCTACTTGCCTTCTTGGGTGTGTCATTGTATGATGTTGACAAGGCACCCATACAGTCGAACATACTAGTAAAGTCCCAATCAACATTCTCACCAGCACCACAGAATGCAACATCGGACTTATTCAACAGAATCTGTTCATATCCAGTTCCAATACAATGTGCCCCAGTACTACATGCACTAGAAATTGAGAAACTCATACCCTGTACCTTAAATGCCGTGGCAAGGACGGCACTAACAGTCGATCCCATCGACCGTGTAACACGGAATGGACCCACCTTATTCTTCCACCGTCCACCAGCCTGTACTGCATCCACAGTTTCAACAATATCAGGAATAGAAGTTCCTCCCTGTCCAAGAATAGCACATACACGTGGATTTTCTTGATATTCCTCATCCTTAAATCCTGAATCGGCCACGGCATCTTGCATGGCTACATAGGCATATTTGGCATTATCACCCATGAAACGTAAATGTGCTTTGGGGATTAATGTTTTAAAATCAAGTGTGGGTGGTTTACCACGAACGTTGGATTTGATGCCAAGGTCTGCCCATTCTTGATCAAATTCGATACCTGGTTCACATTCGTGAAGTGATTTCTTAACATCCTCGAGAGAGTTACCTAAACTGGATGTAATTCCCATACCTGTAACGACGACACGTCGGTCAGCCATGTTAAGTGAAGTGCTTGATACATGTTGTGTTTGGGTAGCTACGTATTGTATTGAGGAGAAGAAGGAAAGGAAAAAGATTTGGTTAGAAACATGATTTGGAGTTGAAAGATTGATATGGTATGTATTCCCAAAAACAAATTCTACAGACAAATAAAAGAAGTATAGTAGATGATGACAAATCCTTATAAACAAAGCACCCGCTCCAACTCTCTCAAACCAGACAGCAATTATTAGCCATTCGGGTTCTTTGTTCACATCTTGTGCACTTTTTTTCTAAATCTCTCTCCAATACAACCAACGCGAGATATCGACCCCTAGAACATCAACAGCAGCGCCATTTTCAATTTAGAATTGTTTATGCTGTAAAATCTGATGGATATTGGTTTCAATACCTCTCTTCTTCTCAGCATGTAGATGGATACCATCAGATTCAAGACTTGCTATTCGTCAGTTCTCTACAAGAGAACTACACCCCCTTAGATCAAGATATATCAATTTTCTTGACTATAAACTCTCAATAGTTTATATAGCAGTATTCAGGAGTATCTAGCGAGAGATTGGGTGGCATGTTCTATATCGAATCGCTCCAACTCTCAATTTTTTTATATATATCTTTTTGCAATATTGAAACCACAGTCGACTATACCTACGGCCGCAACTAAACACAACAATACCCTACTAAGCACTCTATCATTCCCTTATATCCCTCAAACAGCTCCCGTATAATATACGAAACAAATGGGGTTCAAACAAACAAATAAGCAATTGCAATAGATAACTTACAAATTGGTGCAAATGCCTTGGCACTACTAATTATAATAAATGCTGATGAAAACTTCATATTGTTAGATGTATAATATTGTTGTGCTAATCGTCTACTACTGATACTGCTTAGTATAATGATGGTTATTGTATTGTTGTTTATTGCAATAGTTGAGATTGAGAGTTGGAGTGAAGTGTGAAGGGTGATTGAGATTAAAAAGTCGACATCATTGGGGGGCACAAAGGGGGGGACTTAGTACGTGTTACAATTTGTGAAAAGATACGCCACATATTGAATGGTATCTTTTCAATTATATTAATCAAAGCTTAGTTGTGTAACAATTACGCTGAAGATATCATTATAAAAGGGGGCTCGTGGTAAATTTCTACAATTTGAGTGGTGCATTGATTGCGTGCGTATTCATGACATCGCTTTCTTCGTAGGCAATTAGTAGGTTGAACTCTAGGCGGCAATACACTACTTATTAGCTACTCTCCTGATAGAACTGCAATAAACCTATATACATCTCTCTTAATACCAGAGCTATCTAAATCGCTTGATTAATTCATTTATCATTTCCTCAAAAAAAAATTGGTGAGTTGCAAAACTGTATGTCCCTCTCTAGTTATGTACGATGATAATGATTTGTGTGTGGTGCCGAATATACCAGGTTTGCATTAGTATGGTTAAGGAATAGTTTTCGGTTTGTCTCGCGGCGGTGTGTACATATATGCTCGAATAGTTGGTATGCGGTGCTCTCTCTCTGGGTATCAAGATGGGAAGTTATTGGCATTTGTAATAGCTCTATTATGCTATTGCTATACTCTTTTGCTTGGGATGCTACAACTTCTAGACGTTATATGTCAGCACAGGACTCGGTTTTTAAGTTATTGAGGGTTGATACTTGACGAGCTAAGGAAATGGGCCCCTTGAATGTGTGTAATTTGCATAGTAAAATGCAAGAGAGAAAAGTTATTCAGTTGAGATCATCCAATATGTATGCCTAGAGATAGTTGCAAATGGTATACTGCAGCTTTTCGAGTCTATTCCGTGTGTTTTATGGAAAAGAATTGCAATATTGAGATAGGTTTCCAAAAAAGTGCATCAGATGTGCTCAAAATTTGGACCATTATTCTCTCTAAAGGAGATGTTATGTTTTATGCTCTGTGGAAGCTGTTTTTATACCAACGACAAACATTTATCTCACCATATCCCTTCTCCATTTCTCTCTTCTCAAACATCATATACAGCTCATTCCAATACGCAATAATCATGAAGCTCGTCCTGGCATCCTTAGCTCTTTTCACCACTGGCATATCCGCCTTTTCATCAATAAAACCAAGTAACAGTAATGTCAGAGTATTATCAACAAACTCAGCACTGTCAATGGCCTCGGGTGGGAAAGTATCCGTCCGTCCAATCGGAATAGGATCAGCGGCTCCCTCTACACTAATTACCAATACCGACCTTGAATCAGTCCATGACACATCTGACGAGTGGATTAGTACCCGAACTGGCATCTCAGAACGACGTGTATTAGTACATGAGGGTATACGATCAGTACTCCAAACAAGTGATGATGGTAAAACACAGGTTGATGCAGAAGTTACAGAAAATTTACGTACATTAGGTATCGAGGCTGCACAACATGCATTAGAAATGAGTGGTGTTCCCGCTTCGGAAATTGATTTAGTAATCTGTGCTACTAGTTCACCCGATGATATGTTTGGTGATGCACCGAGTATAGCACATGCTATTGGTTGTGATAAGACACGATATGCAGCATTTGACTTAACAGCCGCATGTTCCGGATTTTTATTTGGTATAGTAACTGCGTCACAATTTATGAATGGAGGTAGTGCCAAGAATGCTTTAGTTTTAGGTGCTGATGCTTTGACGAGATGGGTTGATTGGGAGGATAGAAATTCATGTATTCTGTTTGGTGATGGTGCTGGTGCCATGGTCTTAACTAGTTCAAAAGATGAAAGTAGTGGAGATGATGACGGATTTGGTATCCTGGGATATGCCATGCATTCGAATGGAGGCGGATACATGGACTTGAAATGCAATTACCGAGGCGAGCCTAGGACAATATCTACACCCGGTGAGGGTACCGTCGTTCAGGATGGATCATACGACTTAATGTCCATGAATGGACGTAAGGTCTACTCCTTTGCTACCAGGGAGGTACCCACAGTCCTTGAAGAGGCAATGGAACAAGCCGGTATAACAGTTGACGACGTTGATCATTTATTATTACATCAGGCCAATATCCGAATTATGGAAACAGTGGCAAGTCGATTAGGTATGCCAATGGAGAAGGTAATAACGAATCTGTACAAGTATGGTAATACAAGTGCTGCTAGTATCCCTCTGGCCTTGGATGAGGCCGTCCGAAGTGGTAAGGTTAAGAAGGGAGATGTTATTGCCTGTGCAGGGTTTGGGGCTGGATTGTCATGGGGAGCGGCAATCTTAAAGTGGGGTTGATAATATAGCTACTACTAACCTAGATAGTAGTATATAGTTCAATTGTACCAACACAATTTATTCTAACCATAACACACTTTCTATCGAACACTAATACTTATCCCCATCATCTATTATCCATCAGCTCATGTTTGTCATGGCAGTTGCCGATTCAAACTCATCAAAATTGAGACGGAGGCTTTTCAGCTCAGCTACCTTTACCTTAACCACTCCTCCATCTGCTGCAGTAGCAAGTTTATCAATCTTTGCGTTGTAAAAACTCACATAATCGTTTACATTCTCCTCCTTTACCTTGATAGCTTCCTTTATTGACTCATGCTGAAGTGCTAGGATACTCTTGGGGGTATCTTCTCCTGTTCGGGCTCGCTTGTTTGGAGACTCGGCACTTTCATCCTCACCGGTTAAGTCTACAGGGTCAAGCATCGATTCAAGCTGCCTTATTTGACCCCTCTGTTGCTTTACTACTGATTTCATATATGCAATCTGCTTGTCTTTCCTTGCAATATCTAAATCTTTGCTCTTCAATTTCTCATCCTTCATGGCAATCTCCATATCCTTCTTTGCAATCTCAGTATCTTTCCCCTTCAATTCCATCTCTTTCTTTGCAATTGACTGTTTCAGCATGGCAATCTCTTCCCTCTTTGGATTAATCATACTAGCAGCTAACTTCGGTCCAGCTTCCTTCTCTTTATCCTTTGCTGCAATCTTTTTATCTTTTGAGGCCTTTGATTGAGCAATCCTCTCTTCTCCCTTCTGTTGCTTGTTCGTCTTTGCTTCCTTAAGTACCGAGGCTACACGAGGTTCCACTCTAGCTCTATCATTATTGTTTCCCAACTCTAGAAACTTTTTCATAGCATATTCAGTTATTGTACTTTCCAAGTTGTAATGATTTATTGGCACAGGCGGCTTGAGCATTCTCCCAGCTTTGGCATGGGGAGGAGGTTGTTTCTTAGACCTCTCGCACAACTTCCTGATATCCCTTATCGATCCTGACACGATTATTACTGTCTCTTCGTAAGTTGATGGTCTGTAAAATTTCTTATCTTTTGGATCAACCGGATGGACAAATAAAGCTCCTGCCCTCTTCATCCCCTCTATTATACCCTATATGAATAAGGTTTCAACATAGAAATAGAAAATAAAAAGATGAGTTAATATTTCTGTGTATATACTCGTCTCATATACTAACATATACGTACATACACAAAACAATTAACATACTATGACTTACTTTCACAAATTTACCTTTATCCCCATACGCACCTGCTTCCTTGTATTGCAACTATTAGCGTAAAAATGTTGTTAAAAGGAAAAGATTGTTAAAAGGCATAGGACAATTATGGGAATGATATGACAAAAGAAGAACTTACTTCGAAGTAATAACTCAATTGGTTGAGCTTGTGGTTTCCTACATTTAACTTCGTACCGTGTCCCCCGACAATATGTAAGCTGTTCAAATCTTCTTTTGCAATAATTTCACTCGACATGATATTTTGTGTGTGTGTGTAAATAGACAAGTTATTATACTCTATCTCGCCGACTTCTTATAAGAGCAATATTCAACAAACGAAGCGCCTCTTTGTGTACTTGAAGAGATTACCAATGGTTATTGCGTGTGATTTTGAGAGCTGAGTCGCCGGTCAGTATGCGAGGTATCTTTGATTCTACATCCTTCTCTGGCGGCAGTATTCATATCAAGACTCAAGGAATGTGTCAAGGGAATGGAGGAGGGCCGGCAGCTTGGGCAGTAGTCAGTATAGTCATCCTATCAGCTCACAAGAATAAGGGACACGGGGCCAAGTTTGTATGCCCAATCACTAACCTGTCTCATCATCTCTCTTCTGTCATTTTCGTCGACGACACTGATCTCCTTCATATCAATATGGAGGCTGACGAGACAGTCGAGGAGGCCCACCAAGCCATCCAATCAAGTGTTACAAACTGGGGTAATCTTCTCATCGTATCTGGAGGTGCACTCAAGCCTTCCAAGTGCTTCTTCTCTCTCATCTCCTTCGTCTGGAAGAACGGGATGTGGGCATATGCCAATAACCATCTGCATGGAAACTTCGGACTTAAAGTTCCTCTGCCCAACAAGCCAGCCGCTGAGATCAGTCACCACCCCGTTTCCCACTCGGAGAAGACTCTTGGCGCCATGACGTCTCCTGATGGTAGTAGTAAGGCCAGTATAGCCCTGATGCAAGAGAAGGCTCAAGGATGGGTGAATGATATCAAGGTTGGCAACCTGACTCGTCGGATGATTTGGTTTTCAATGAAGGTTCAGTTCTGGCCAAGGGTAGGCTATAGTCTGTGTAACTCGATGGCCACCTTTGCCGAGTTAACAGCCTCTCTTCAAAGCCAATACTACCAAATTCTCCCATATTGTGGTGTGGTAAGGACGGTGGTCACGGAGGCAAGGATGATAGACTCGGGATTCTACGGAATTGGTTTACCTCATCCAGGAGTAGAGGCTCTCGTTGCAAGCTCCAACAAGCTGATCATGCATTATGGCTGCAAGTCAAGTGTGGGATTACTACTCAAGACGTCGATGGAGTTATTAATGCTTGAGGTAGGAATGGGCTTCCAACCCCTTAAGCTCGATTACGCAAGGTATGGAGCCTTGGCTACACACTCGTGGATCAAGATGTTGTGGGAAAAGTTGTCTATGTTCGGGATTACAACTGAGATTCAGGATATGGAGAGAGATCTTCCAAGACGAGGGGATAAGTTTCTGAATCAAGTGTTTGAGGATCTAGGCTTCTCGTGGAGTGAACGAGTCAGGCTCAATAGGGTAAGAGTCTACCTCCAAGTTCTCTTCCTGTCCGACGTAGTGACTGCTTCAGGAGCAAGGATTGAAGTAGAGAAGATGCAGCCAAGGCCACATGATCACAAATGGTCAACCTACTCAAGATGGCCGAAGGAGCAGCCTACACAGTCAGATTTTGAACTTTGGAAGGAGGCAATGGCCTCGATATGCCCAAGCAAGTCCACAGTCAACAAGCTGGGAGAGTTCATAGCCCCTACTCATCGCATTTGGAGGTGGAAATGGTGCTCAGCAACGAATGAACTCCTAAATATCTCGCCAGACACCTTGAGAATGGACATCTACCGCCCATGCTTTGGCTCTCGCAGTTTTGAGTTAGCAGTGAAGGATGTACAAGTGGAGGATAGAGGGATTTTGTGCTCCGTCAAGCCAAGTGCAACTGGATTTCGAATTGCCTCCACAGCTACTTCTTCTCTCCCAGCTCCTGTCCCTTCTACTTTTGTTGAAGTGCTACGAGATTGGGGTTGTAAATGGCTTTGGGACGACCTAGTTATTACAGGTGGCTTTGAATGGGTGGCAGAATCAATTGCGGATGGTTCTCTATTGGCAGTAACGGATGGTTCATACATCAGGGAACTCCATCCACATCTCTGCTCTGCCGCCTTCATTCTAGAGTGTTCAAAGGGTCGAGGCAAGATTATCGGACACTTTTCTGAGGCCTCGTTGGCTGCTAATGCATACAGAGGGGAGTTGCTAGTGTCGATACATCTTATATTGCTGAGTGTCAACAAGATCCATCCAAACTTGCAAGGAGAGGTAGATATCGTTTCTGACTGCCTCGGCGCTCTACGTCGAGTATCTGACTTGCCTGCATATAGAATCCCAACCCGTTGTAAACATTCGGATATTCTCAAAAACATCCTCGTCAACTGCAGAGATATGACTTTCTCTTTGCTATATTCCCATGTTAAGGCTCATCAAGATGACTCGGCAGATTTCAACAGCCTATCGAGGAAATCACAACTGAACTGTGTTTGTGATCATGTTGCCAAAGAGGATATCAGAACTACCTCTATCTCAGAACGCATTCCAAAAACACAACCCTTTCCCCTTGAACCAATATGCATGTTTGTTGGTGGAGAGAAGATGACTTCAGATACAGCCTCGTATATTAACTTCTGGGCACATCGTCAGCTGGCCAAAGCTTTCTTCAAATCGCAGGGTATACTAACTAACAAGCAGTTCGAAGAGGTGGATTGGAAATCAGTACACGGCACTCTCCAATCTCTTCCAAAGTTATTCCAGCTTTGGGCATCTAAACATGTGCTCGACGTGGCGGGGACAATGAAGTTTCTGTCGTATCAAGATAATCGAGCCCCTACATGTCCTAGTTGTAAGAAGTGTGTGGAGGATTGTGCCCATATAATAAAGTGTGAGGAGGCTGGCAGGACCGCAGCATTCGAAGAGTCAGTACACCAATTTAGTCTATGGTTGAAGGAGAATGACACGTGTGAGGAAGTAGCAGGGTGTTTGGTAGAGTATCTTCTCGGGAGAGGAGCCAAGACGTTTGTGGAGTGTGCTGAAGGTCGTTCGGCCCGACTTACAACAGTAGCAAAGAGTCAGGATGTGATAGGATGGGGTCGGTTTACGGAGGGGATGGTGTCCAAACATCTAATTGAATTACAGGAGGCCTATTATGGCATCACAGGGTCTCGGAGGAGTGTAGAGAAGTGGATATGTGGGGTTATTACTCAGTTGTTACAGATTACTCATACACAATGGATCTACAGGAATGTTGTGGTGCATGACAAGACGGTGGGTACATTGGTCTCGGATTATAAGTGTGAGCTTCAGAAGGAGATAGATCGACAGCTCGAGTTGGGTGTAGAGGGACTGCTGAAGGAGGATCAGTTTCTATTGGAAATCAATGTCGGTGATTTGGAGTCATCGAATGGAGAGAGGCAGGAGTATTGGTTACTAGCCATTCAGGCAGCACGGAGAGCAAGTTTTCTAGCCAATGAGGCCGCTGCGCGGCAGCAAGCGGAGCAGTTAAGAGATGGGCATATACATTGAATTCACGGTTCATGTGAGTTTTAAGCATGTCATTTAGACATACTTTTACCTAGGGTACAATCCCTGGAAGAAGAGCTCTCTCTTGGCGGTTCCGACTGCAACGCTGTAAGGCTCGGTCCTATGGCGTATGAAGACATTGAAGTGTAAACATTGTCTGGGTAGCAAATAATCTCTACCTAATTTCCTATGTTGTATTGTATAGTCAACAAAGATAAGTTTAATCCATGATTCTTTTGCAAAAAAGATACGTGTCTCATGTCACGGACCACTACCAATAATACTACTCATACCTATCTTCTAAGAGCAGTATGAACTTCCTTTGTTTACCCCCTGTTCTATAGATTGCAATGATGATGACATGTGTGTGCTGTCGCCGCCGCCGCCATATATATCGCATATATCTCGATGGCAACACGAGTCCATCATAAGCGAGTATCCGGATAATCAACAACTAACAAATCAATCTATCATATCTTTATCAAACCATTATCTGAGAGCCATCACCGCCGCAATATCATGAAGCTTATCATCGTTCAGCTGCTATCTTTAGTCTCCACCGTTGTCGGTAATGAGTTCGAGGTAAGAAGAGCCCTACTATCCATCACATATCGATTTATCATTACTCTACTCTTCTCTCCTCCCCCTCGATGTTATGTACCTCTCTCATTCTTCTCACTATTTTACAATCATCACTCAAAAGGCTGCAGAATCGTCACCACACAGTAGGACATCGGGAATCGGTCGTCATTCTAAGAACAGAGTCGATCGTGAGGCTCGTGCCCATGCAGAACGACATCAAGCCCATACTCATACAACACCTGATGTTGAACCGAAGAAGAAGTCTGCCCGGAAAGTAAAGAGAGAAGCTGCCAGGGCAAAGAAGTGTGCCAAAAGATGTGCTAATGGAAATCAAAAGGCATGTGATAGGTGTAAGAAAGAGGAAGAGTTGATTGCGGAGTTTCTTGATATGTATGATGATGAGGATATCGATATCATTTCTAGCTTCCTTTATGATTCATATGCCTATGGTGATGAGGAGGATTCTTATGATAATGAGAGTGAGGATTCTGAAGACTATTATTACTACTCTTACAACTAAGTCTTATGTGGTTAAATGTTTCGGGGGGAGAGAGAAAAGATAAGCATATTGGAAGATGAATAGCATGAGTTATATGCATCAGATTCTTGAGCATTTGTATCAGAGCGCACATTAGCATAGCATAGAATCAAGATTTAAAGTTATTTTAGTTTATCCAATGATGCTACAAAACATGCTCATATCATATACACAGCTTACTCTGCAGCAGATCCACTTTTAGCCTTTCTGTCCCACTGCCCCTGTTCCTCTAATGCACAAGAATCATTACAAATGTACCCTAAGATGACTATCCACATGACGTGAGCATGTCGGGCATTCTCTATAACTTTCTTTACACACCGAGCACATGATATGACCACAAGGCACCAAAGCATATCTTTCTTCTTTCATTTCAAAGCAAATCTTGCACTCTAGGGCCAGTTCCTTCTCATCCTCAATCCTTTGTTTCTCCTCCCTTACACTCTTTAGAGAAGTCTCTGCCGCAACCTTTTCCTCCTTAACCTTTACCATCTTTTGATTTTGTTCATGTTGAACAGCAAGGCCACTTTTGGGTGTATCTTCTGTCCGAGCTTTTTTAGATGAAGTATTATCTGTCATGTCTACAACATCAATTGGTTTGGAATTCTTGAAAGACTCCTTTAATGAAGCAATCTCCTCATCTTTTGCTGTTATAACCCCTTCCAGTATTTTAAGTTTGACTCGTAACTTAGCAATCTCTTCCTTCTGAGCTTCGCGTTCTTTCTTTTCCTCTGCATTCTTGATGGCCGCTTCTAACTGTTTCTTTGCCTGCGCTTGGGCATGACCAGGTAGATAGTTTACAAACTCTTTTAGCAAATCAGCATGATCTACAAACAATAATGATACCTCGTCAAGCATTTCTTTAATACCTCGTTGTTCCTTCTGATATTCATGCAATATTTGCAAGAATTTACGATAAATTTCAGGTGCAAAACGTTTCTTAACTGTTTTGACATACTCAACTGCTTGATCAAAGCCATCTGTTGTACTTGATTGATTTCCACTGGATTTTGGACCTGCTGGTGAGTTTGATAATGGATCAAAGTTTAATCTTTGAGGTTTGAGTCCTCCTATCATTGATTCTGATGAACGTTGACGTTTCTTCGGTTGACCTTCCCCTCTATGCTTCGTCTCAGGAGGTGGTTTGTATCCTTCTTTCATCTCTATCTTATACCCAACAGGTAAGAATGTATTGAATCCCAAAATCATGTTGCTATGCCCATGGAACAGACGACGAACACGATTGATAACCCCAATAGTATCCACTCCCTGTGCTTTAAAATCCTTCATGATCTCGAGAAATCCATTGTATATATGTGGACGGTCACCAAATTCAATCTTTACTTTGTCCATATAGAGCAAGGCATCTTCCACCTTTAGTTCACGGCTCGTACCGCCGGTTCCTTGTGTAACCACTAAACCATCATCTGCCAATAATGCCGGCATCTTGGCCGTATCTTTTTTGTTGTTATTGGCAGGCATCTTCTTATCAGAAACGGGTCCACTCTTGGCCTTTTGAGCTGCCGCAGCCATCATTTGCTGTTGTTGCTCGGGAGTTGGCTTTGTTCCAATTGAAGAACTATTCTTTCCATACTGTTGGTGGATGTATTAGCATTGTCTGATGGAGTAACCCTGGTCACTACTTTGTTTCTATTCTTGTGTGTTAAGGCTCTGATCCGATCTTTCACATCTTTGCTGATATTATAATTGTTATATAAGACAAGAGATTTGATAGAATGGTTGCACTCGAGAGCACCTGCTAACTTTTCAGCACCCATGCTGCTAATATTATTGTGATTCAGATTTATCGTCCGTATACTCGTGTTTACTGCTAGAGAAGAAGCAATACCTTGAGCCCCATCATCTCTGATATTATTATAGCATAAATCAATTTCTTGTAATGTTTCATTAACAGCCAACATTTCAGCGATGTACTTAGCTCCTTCGTCACCGAAATTGTTATCAGCTAAGTATAATTCCTGAAGTGTATTGTTCTTTTTGAGTGCATTAGCCAAGTGTTTCACTCCCTCATCCCCAATCTTATTTCTTTGAAGATATATCTCTCGTATACTTGTGTTTATTAAAGAAACGGCAATACTTTCTGCTCCGTCATTACCGATTTTGTTGTTCCTTAAATCAATCACTTGTAATGAATTATTAACAGCTAATATCTCAGCCGCTACGTACTTAGCTCCCTCAACATCGATACAATTCCCACCTAAGTTTAGTTTCTGCAATATATTATTCTTTTTAAGTGCATCAGCCAAGTGTTTTATTCCATCATCACTGATACTATTGAAGGATAGGCACAAACTTTTCAGACACAGAGTTGTATTCTTTGCAATTGCATTAGCCAACTTTCCATCAGATAGGGTAAGCTTATTGCTACCCAAATTCAGCCCCTCTAGAACGGTACTTCGTGCAATAACTTTGTATAGTACATCTAAATCATCATCATTCAGGCCCTTATAACGGAGATCGATCTCCTTCTGCTTGACAAGCTTCTTTAAATCTAATGATACTAATTTCATTCTTTTTTTGTTGATGTCTCTCAGATATATGATATATATCTATGCTATCTTTTGCCAGGGATGACTACTATATGATATGTAATACTAACTTTGCAATAGATCTCATACATCAATCCAACTACTCAAGTAGATACGTAAAGAATTAAGTCAAAGGATTACATAATCTCTAGTTTTCATCTAATTAGTAATTAGAAAACTCTGTTTTGGTAGGAGAATCTCGCTCCCGTCTATGTTAAGCCGAGAGAGGGAGAAGTAGAAGTAGTAGAACGAAGTACCAACAAAAATGATAGAGTTGAGGAACTACGGCGCATATATCATAATGAAAGAGATCAACAAGTTGGGTATCCTCATCGGTATCCTAACTCTTCTTGGCATGGAGGAGCTTGGCTCAGATTTGATTACTATTTGCTCAATATTACTCTCTGTTAGCTAAGTCTAAGATAGAAAAAAGTTCATGTATCATTATATCGTCAAACTGTACTTTTGCCCTTATTATATTATCTATGCAAGGATGGGCCATCTTTCAACAATACATACTTTGTCAATCATTCAATCATATATATCTCTTCATTGATTCTTTTTCGTCAGTTCTCATACTATTCATATTCATATCTTTCATTTTAGATCTTGGCCGGCCTTTCAAACGTACTTTCCTCAGTCTTAAAGTTATAATAATACACCTCATTATTACCAAGATTTGTAATCTGTGCCCAATCACTACTCTTCCCACTAGTCTTCTCAGCAACAACTCCACCATTATCTTTTGAGGCAGCATTCTTAAATGGTAATTTGGGTATCAAAGGACTTGCCACACGTGCATTTAATACACCTGCCTCATCTGTGGCTACATCAATATCAAGATGTGTTGTTACTAATCCATCTATATCAAATTCTAAATGTCCACCGGTGGCTACTGCCTGGATTGCACCTAGTTTATCTTTCGGTGATTTGATACTAACTGATGCTCCTTTGGCATCTTTGACGGAGTTTACTCGAGTATATGTTCCTGATAGCAAGTCTCCGACGACGGGTAGATCCTATATAGTGATATGTTAGTAATCGAATGATGAACACATAATCTTGATAGCACAAGCGATGTCGAATATGCAAAACTGCTCACATCTTAATGCACAAAAAGCAACTAGATACGCACCTTAATATCAACATTAATACTCGTAGGCGGCACACTATTCAATGAGATCTGTCCAGCAGTTTTACTACTAGCTACTGCATTCAATGGAGAGCCGACTAGTACGAATGCTAATGATGCAGAGGCTGCTGCTGTTGCAAATGCTTTGCTCATTGCATTATTTTGATTTTGAGCTGCTCGTGTTGTGGTGGAGGTGATATGTTGCTTTGGTGTTGTGTATGCCGATACCACCGCGGCGGTGGAGATTAGTAAAGAGAGTAGACGGACCATATTGAGGTAGTAGATAGTAGTAGAGGACGAGAATGAGTAGGATCGGAGGAGGGGGAGACGCTAAAAGATATGGCGACAAAACGACCTCAAGCACAAGACCAAGATCAGATACCCTGTTAGTCTCATCGTATCATGAGCTAAAGTACGAATAAATGTACTTTACGTACGATATTTTACTCACAAACGGTTTTGAGCAGCAGTCCCAAATCCACTAAATCTGCTTTTACTTACTTAAACCATCAATAATGGCAACAAACAATAATCAACCACCAGAAGATTTAGAATGGGAAGAATGGGACTCTTCAACATCCCCATTATCATTCTTTCATCATTGTTTAGCCGGATCATTCGCTGGCGTAGTTGAACATACATTATTATATCCCTTAGATACGGTCAAAACATGTTGGCAAAGTCAAGTACTTGGTAATAGTTGTGGTATGGTTGAGAGTTGTGGTGTTGGACAGAGTGTTGGTAGGGTTAGAGTAGTGAGTGGTGTGTTGAGTAGTAATAGTCCATTGGGTAGAGTTTTAAAGAATGAGGTACGTTCTTTTTATTTTATTTGTGTGATGTTTAATGAGAGCTCTCGAGCTTTATTTGCAATGGTACTTTAATGTTGATATAGGGCGGCGTTGCCATAGATACATACGGGGTATATGTGATTGTTATTATTAATTATGTGTTTGGTGTGTTGTTGTCGTCGGCTGGGCGAGGTCCGAGTAAGAAGTATAAAGTTTTGACATTTTGTCAAGACGGTACACCCTTATTCTATAAGAGAATTAGTTATCCATATTGGTTCCGGACGGTATTCGATATGCGGGTTATATTCTGTTTGTTTATTTGATATATTTCCCCGGATAAGTTCGGCCGGGTGTTTGTCTTGAAGGTACTATATGGCATATAGAGACTTTAATGATCACATCTTGTGAGCACTTTTTTTTATCTCAACTTTAACTCAAATCTAACATTGCAATTCATACCTCTTTACTCTGATATCATCTCAATATCACCCAACTAAACAATAGACCAAAGCATCAATACCAACAAATAATCTTAAAATCAATCCCAACATAAACTCAACACCACAATCACAAGGGATTTGGTCAACAATGAAAAATTTAATGAATCAGGGACATCATCTCTCCTCTTCGTCCTCATCCACTCATTCACATGGTCATTCATTAAATCATCAAATGTCACATGCACATGTATATACATTGGCCGGTAATCCACCCAATGTTGTTGATTTAACTTCGGAGTCATCCTTAACATCGAATAATAAGGGCAGCAATGCTGGAAGTATTTCCGAAAAGGCAAGGAGTAATAATAAATCAAAACAAAGACCATGGAGCAAACAATCACGTGCTATACGGAATGCAACTATATCGGATATTACTGCCCAGGGTATGATCCGTAGCAGTGCCAATGCGGTTGCAAGTATTGACGAGGGTATAGCAATGGCGGCAGCTGAAACAACACTCAATCCAACAAACAATACAACAACAAATAATAATACAGGATTTAAAAGATTATGGCGAGGAGTACAAACAATGTTCGTGGGATGTATACCGGCACATGCCCTTTACTTTTCAAGTTATGAAATGATCAAAAGTATATGTACCGATGGACATACACAACATGATGACAAAGGACATCATGTTGGACATGACACGTTATCAGCAACACAGGCAATGCTAGCGGGAGGTGTGGCAACTTTATTACATGATGTGGTCATGACACCCATGGATACAATGAAACAACGGATGCAACTTGGTCATTATGATAATTTACGTCATGCATTTGTTAGTATTGTTCAAGGAGGTGATGGGAAAACACCCACGGCAGTAGCTGGTGAAGGATGGAGAGGATTATATCGTTCATTACCAATTACTGTCATGACAAACGTGCCATATGGTATGATTATGATGACAACGAATGAATGGCTTAGGGGTGTATTAGAAGATGGATTGTATGGGATACATCCTCAGAATGAAGCAGCGGTTGATGAGAATCCATTTCACTTTGCAACAATTCTATTATCAGGAATGGGTGCCGGAACAATAGCCTCGGCTGCCACGGCACCACTAGATCGAGTCAAGACAAGATTACAAACACAACGGATGGGGATGGTAGTGCCCGGTATGAATAGTAGTAGTAATAATAACTCGGCGGTTATGGAAGAACGTGCACTGGCCAAGGCACAAGGTAAACCTCAAGTTTGTCCAAAGATGGCAGTACAGGATGTCAAGAGAACACTGGGTTTTCAATCATCATCATCCACATCTGCCCCCTCCATATCATCTAGTACAACTACTATGTCATCCACAATCCAAAAGACACCCTTTAATAAAACATACTACACTACACCACTAGAGGCATTCCAATCGATAATACAAGAAGAAGGCGTACGTGGATTGTTTAGGGGTACATTACCACGAGTGGCATTACATGCTCCTAGTGTGGCCATATCATGGACTGCGTATGAAATGGCAAAGGATTGGTTAGTTTGGTCTCAACATCATTAGATTTTAGATATGGTGATGCGGCATGTGTCTAAGCCACCACAAACGTTAAGCAAATAGTAACCAAATCTTATATCTATATCCTTTTTGTTCTGTCGAATATCTAGTTCTACACCTCTAGAGGAGTTGAGGAGAGATGGCAGTCGGCAGTTACAGACAGATAGAGGAATATAGGATACCATGTGGGATACCCCCCTGCAATGATCTTTTCAGCCGCCATAGTTTCTACCCTCCACCCAATGATGATGATTGATATATGTTGCTACTCTTTCTATCATCATCTACTTTTATTTCTGCTTCTACTACTTCGTTTTTGGTTCTTATAAGACTTATGATAATGATATCGTGATAGTTAGTGATAGATAGATGGTTGTTGGATACCTGAAGGTATCTTTTTTTCTCTATCTTCCCAGTCAATTTGAAAGTACTTATCTATTATGCTCTTGAACTATGCAAAGCTCTCAACAACAGCATTATCAACCACCACCGAATTGGGGCCAACCGCAGCCTCCCCCACCTTTATGGGGTCATCCACCACCGCCTTATATGGGGGGAATGCCGCCGCCAATTCTTCATGGTGTGTGGCCTCCACCTCCTCCACCTCCTCCTCAATGGAATAGTACTAGTACGTTTATTTTATGTAGTTTGTATTGTTTGTTGTTATTTTGGGGACGAGCTGTTTCATCTCTCACACTCTCCTCAGACAGCTCCTCTTCTACTACCTCAGTTAAGGAAGTGGTTGTGAGGTAGTGATATCATATCCAATGATCAACAAAATAAAGTTAAGTTTTGAGAAGCTTGTCAAGCAAAAAACTATTGATCTCCGTAATAATATACACTTGTGTGGTGATGATTTGGATGTACTTATGAAAGTTATTAAACAAAGTACTGTTCTAGAGGAGCTTGATTTGGAATGTAATAATCTGACCCTCGCTGATGGCAAGTTGGCTAATGCAATTGCAACGAATACAACTCTGAAAGTGCTAGGTCTATACAAGAATTGTATCAACCCACAAGGAACTAAACACTTGGCAGATGCACTAAAAAAGAACAATACAACACTTGAGGTATTATCACTGGGTGGTAACAATATTGGTGATGAGGGAGCTAAATATATTGCAAATATGCTGGCTGTATTAATAAAACACTGCAATTGATTACTTTAAGTAACAACAACATCAGTGATAAAGGGGCTGAGAGTATTGCTACTTCCCTTGTAGTAAACACAAGTCTACATACGATAGATATGAGATATAATCATATTAGGGACGACGGTGCTGGAAAGTTGGCCAATGCTCTTATAACCAATCATTATTCTATCAAGACTCTTGACTTACAATACAATCCAATCAGTAATGTTGTGGGAGCCTTAATACTTCTAGATATAAAGACGAAGATGCTAATTGCAAATACCGAGAAGGATACTGCAAAGAGGAACAATGTTGGAAAGAATCAAAGGAAGAGGAAGATTTCAAATGAAGAGAAACATATTACACTTGCAAATGAACAAGAGATTGCTATGTTGAGAGCCAAACTTGAAGCACTGGATGGGTCATAACAACAAAAGATGAGGAGATCACTTCAATAAAGGAGTTTTTTAAGAATTCTAAACCAATTGAAGTTGTAGACTTGACGGATACTTCTTCATCTAAACGGCCCCGAACAGAAGATACTCCCAAGAGTGCTCTAGCCATTCAACATGAACAAAATCAAAAGATGGTAAAGGTTAAGGAGGAGAAGATTGCGGCAGAGACTTCTCTAAAGAGTGTAAGGGAGGAGAAACAAAGGATTGAGGACGAGAAGGAACTGGCACTAGAGTGCAAGATTTGCTTTGAAGTGAAGGAAGAAAGATATGCTTTGGTGCCTTGTGGTCATATCATGTGCTCGGTGTGAAAAGAAAGTTATAGAGAATGCCCGACATGCTCACGTCATGTGGATAGTCATCTCAGGGTACATTTGTATTGATATGATGATATGAGTTTGAAGGTTTAGCACAGTCGTGCCGTCCTATTAGATAGCTGAGAGAACTTTATCAAGCACTGATTCTATTCTATTTAAGCTATCATACAATCGCTAAACAACTTCTTTTTGTGTGAGCATCTCTTCATCACTATAACAGCTCAGCATGGATTCAATTCATTGTGTGAATGACCCTTACATACAGATCTCCCACAACTATCAGCATGCCAATACTTGCAATATCCTTTATTAAAGCCATAACAAAAGCTATCCATATCCGCTCCAAATATAGCACATCCATCGTTTAAATAAGTATCATTTTGGTTCGAGGTCGTACTTGGAGTTGGCTCAGCCGTAGGAGAGGCTGTGATTGGATTGGGTGTTGGGTTGGCCGTGGTTGGTACTGGGGTAGTACTGGGGCATGGATTAAGATCACTGTGTGAAGATCCATGACAAACACTTCTACCGCATTCATCTTGTTGATAATCCTTGCAGTATGTTCCGAACAATGTGGAGCAGAATGTTTCATGTAAACCTGAACAGCCAACATCCAAGTAATTACCAGTTGATTGAGGAGGGCTTGATGGCGGATTCGTTTGCTGGGAAGTGGGCGAGGATGTGCATGATCCACATAGTTGCTCTCCGTTGTCTCCAATGTCAAAGTTGGTTCCTGATGCCCAACCAAAGTTTTGATAACTCTCTGCCGGACACTCAAATGCTTCATCAAAGGGAACAAATTTGAAGTAATCTACCTCCATCACTTCCACATTAAAGTCAGGTTCTCCAGCCCAAGCATTAGGAAACCATGCACCTAGCCACATACGACTAGCATAGAACGGAACATTGGTAGTGACTGTCCTGATATAATCTCCATCTAGATAGAATTCCACTCGACGATCTGTTGGGTCTGTATGCCAATCAAATCTGTACGTATGAAACTCCCCATCATCAACATTTTTGGGTAAAGAAGTGTAGCCAGTGGTATGAAGAGACCCAATCTCCCCTATCCACGTATTGGTCAGTGCTTGAGCAAAGTCAATGTTCGTAGCAGGTGATCCAGGACGGCCAGGCAGTTCTATGTCGATTTCGTGATTGACAATAGCAGCACCACTTTCACAATAATCATCATCGTTGTAATAGAATGTCCACAAGGCCGAACATACACCAAGTTCACCAGCAACTTTCATCCTAACTTCGTAACTGCCAGGTCCGAAATATCTTCGCGTTGCAATTGCTCCCCCCGTACGAACACCAGTACTTTGTCGTGTCAAGTCTTTGTTAATTCCCATGATTGAGCCGGTATATAAGTTTCCGTGAGCATTAAACTTCACAGTATCAGATGCCGTATCTAGCTGTACATTCTCAGGCACAACACCCCCATTGATGAATCCACCACCACTACCCCATGACTTTTCAGCAACCAACCAATCATTCATATCAAGTGTACTTGAGGTAAAGTCATCATAGAATGCCTTTGGTATAGGACAGCCGACGGGACAAATCTTTGGACAATCAAACAGAAAGTTACCAATCCCAACACAAATTGATCGTCCGCATTCATCAACCTCATTAACATTGCAATATGAATTAGGATCTGTGGTGTATTTCTGACAAAATTTCGTTGCATCAATAAGGTTTGTACATCCATTGTGTAAATAAACTTGAATCTCGGCAACATCCACATCTACTTCTGGAGGCGTACTAGTTGGCGAAGGAGTTTCATTACCGACATTGACATCATTCGTAACATCAATATCGATACATGCACTATACCAGAACTCAGTAAAGTCCCAATACCATAATAGAGTGTAGGATCCCTCGGGTGTTGTGTTTGGAATGTGAATACTTCCTTGTGGTGATCCTTCCCCAGAGAAATCTAAACATTCGGCACCTGGCACGTCTGTGAAATCTGAAAAGGATGGATCGTCTGCATAGTTTGTCATCATTACACGTACACATGTGCCATCACTTTGCTGTATTGTATTATGGTGCGGTCGTGTAATAGGGGAGAGAGAAGGTTGTAAGTTTTTGTGCATATCATGTGAACCTAAAGTTTATGCACATATCATGTGAGCATATCATATATACTTTTTATTTTTGTACTTTTTATTGTAAAACCACAATCGACTTACACCATTACCGACATGTCCATTCCCAGCCCAATGCAATGTCAAATCAGTACCCGGTTTCATAACAGCTTTGGGATTACTAACCAATCCAGAACGACATGGTCTCATGGCACTTTCATCTAAAATAATCTTATGTTTTGGATCGGGCTGACAATCATCCAGTGATGAGAGTGGACAAAAGTATCGCTGACGATAGGAATCACTATTTACTTCTAATCCGATACGTGATGCACCCTCTCCGTAGGGACTTTTTACTTTTTCAATCCAGCTGTGTCCATTAGTTATTGTTGTTAGTTGTTGATGAAGCAGTAAGATGGAGGAGATTGCTTTTTTGATGTTCATGATTTTGGTTGGTTATTGCAATGCAAATGCGCTTGTCTCGATTCAGATTTTTGTCACACGACGGGCAGATTACTAGTCAATAAAGACGTATATACTGTTTACTACCTATAT
>Ga0214477_100270_pt1 | contig 37140 bp, 31 predicted proteins | sample M1_20Mar14CPVII9_FD_165058 | JGI IMG/M metagenome (GOLD analysis project Ga0214477, IMG submission 165058) | Marine eukaryotic communities from Monterey Bay, California, United States - M1_20Mar14CPVII9sort6BwellC16 | ecosystem: Environmental > Aquatic > Marine > Unclassified | place: USA... | reverse complement strand
TCACGACGTGATGGGAGGGCTCTGGTTCAGGCATCATTATCTCAGTTCGCTGGGCGGGAAGAAACGCGAAGGCGAAGAGTTGATCGCTTTTAATTCTATATCCAATGAATATCAAATTGCCTGGATTGACGATTTTCATATGGCCGATGGGATTTTATTTTCGTCCGGTGTCTCGAAAGCAAATGGATTTTCGGTTGTTGGATCCTACGCGGCTGCTGGATCCTACGAGGTTGGGGATGGAAAGGCTTCTTGGGGGTGGCGGACGACCTATCAACTCGAACTGGATCAGAGTCTGACAATTATATCTTGGAATATTGAACCGAGCGGAGCGGAAGTAAAGGCAATTGAAATTGTCTATGCAAGATCGGATTTGCTGGATAAATGATGTCGGGAGGAGCATGCACCCGGTTGTCTTACCTGGTGGAGCATGAGCAGGTTTGAGTCTGTTTTGGCTTGTAAGATTCGTCGTTGGTTGTAAGTGTGTTGGAGAGCAATAACGTGGAATTAAGTGGCATTGTTGATTTAGAAAGTCACCCAATATTTGATCTCGATTTTCAAAGGCAATGTCAGGCGACTTTAGACGGGCAAGGTGTTCTTTTACTGGCTCAGTTTGTACAAGCCGAAGCGATGGCAAGCATGCTTGATGAATCATTACGCTTGCGAGAGCAGGCCTATTTTTGTCGTCAGTCTCATTCGGTTTTTCTGAACTCACCAGACCTTGGTCTGCCGTCGAGTCATCCGCTTAATCGCACGGTGACAACTTCCAAGGGTTGCGTTTGCGATGATCTCATTGCTTCTGATTCGCTTCTACGCAAACTCTATGATTCAGTAATGTTTCGAGGATTTGTAAAAACGGTAGTGGGGCACGCTGAGATCTATCCCTATACAGATTGTCTTTCTTCAATCAACATCCACTACGCTGAACGAAATCAAGAGCTTGGTTGGCATTTCGATAATTCGTCATTTGCCATCACGTTAATGATTCAAAAGCCAGACGCCGGCGGGCAATTTGAGTTCATTCGTAATTACAGATTCTCTAGTGATGGAAAAGAGAACTACTCTGGTGTGACTGATCTACTTGATGGGAAATTACAGCCCGAGCAACTTCAAATCGAACCGGGAACTTTAGTGTTATTCCGCGGCAAGAATTCAGTGCATCGTGTGTCACCAAACAAAAGTGACCGAACTCGGATTCTTGCCGTGTTGGCTTACAATTCCGTGCCCGGCGTTGCACTTTCCGAAAGTGCGAGAAGGACCTTTTACGGAAGATTGACTTAAGGCGTGGCTTTGCCAGATGGTGTCGAGCATTGCATGTTGGTCTTCGAAAACGCTTGTCCGGCAAATTCCAAGGCAGTTCTTTAACAGGTGTCAGTTTTGACTTTTTAAAGAGGATTTGATCCAATTGAAAAAGTTTAAAGTCCGTGGGTTCGATTTAAAAGTAGTTGATCAAGTACCAATTTTACCGCCGGTAAACGAACACAATGAGAAGTACTTGGCAACCAAGCGAGATAAAATGGGACACGAACTTCCGTTTGACTAACATTCGCCGTTCGCCCGCTCGAAACGATGGTCGCCCCGTCTTGTGCCCTGCGTCTTGCGAAGAAAGTTCCTCAGACGCAAAGAAGACTCTGACTCCAGGGGGGCTGAACCCCGCAAACATTCCAACGGCGTTACCCTCCGTGCTTCGTGACCGTTAGTTTACTTTTCGCCGGCGTTCATCAATGGCACCAATTTGATAACGTCCTTAAATGGCAGTTGTCGTAAGTAGCTAAACGTTGGTTTTTTGAGATAGAACTTGGTCGAAGTACTAGTGAGGTCTGTGACTTCAAAGCACTCCCATCCCTGTTCCCCCAGCTCGTTTAATTTCTTGGCAACGTCAGCGGGTTCGCCATCTAAAATCACAATCTGATACTGCCAGGACTCCATGTTTTTCCAGTCCTGTCCAAGCCATTGAGAAGTGCTTTGAGCGGATGTTAACCCTTGAGCCTTTAGCGACTCAAAAGTTTCATTAGCCCATTCCCAAGTATCCGACGCCGACTTAGTGCCCGTCTTGGTCGCATCGCCGAGCGTCTCCTGAACCCACTGACCAGCATCGGAGGCCGATTTAACACTTTTTGACGCAGCATCACCGACCATTTTTCCAGCTTTTGACAATACCGAATTATCCTCTCCGTCGTCGGTCACCGGTTTTTCAGTCGACTGCTTTAGCGAATCTCCTGACTTGCCTTCTTCCTGTTCTCGGAAACTAGAATCGGCATTTGATAAAACAACGGTAGAACTAGCCTCTGCATACAACAACGGTGTTTGCTGATTCAATTCTGGTGGAGCGACAACGAGCTCAGTGACAGTCGTGTCCAGTTTCGCAGGCCGTTCAACTGCGACATTTCCGGAAACATCACAGCCTTGCAAACCCGCAGTGACGAGAACCGACAACCAAATAGCTGGAAACTCTAATCGAGAAAAAAACGCTCGCTCGCCACCCGTTTTCGTTTTGCTCTGGTTCATCGAGTCATCTCCCTTGTTTCATTGACATTCAAGTTTGGCCAGGTTACCTCGCCCTAATGCATCCCACTGACAGATTGGTGGATGCTAGGAGTCTCTATCAATTCGCTTCGATTTTCGGTCGCCGAAACTTATAATAAAGATAGACAACTTCACCAAACACCACCAATAAATAACCTGTCATGACATAATTAAATTCAGGCGTAATCGTGGTTTTATTTTTCACCGCAACCATGCAGGTCAGGTGAAACAAAAGGATCAGCAACCAGCTTGTTTGCCACCCAATTGCGACCAAAAAGGTCGAATTGAATAGCAGAGTCGAAGCACGCCGTTCTGGTGCTAACCAATAGTCCTTATTCGGAACGTTAATCATACTATTGGGAATTACTTTTAAAAACGCACCTAAAACCGGAAACAATATAAGCATCACTACGTGAAGCGTTATCATTAGGGCATAAAACCCAAACAGGCTCATCTCGCCATTCACCTGTCCTGCTGCGTCGAAATGGGATGGAACGGGATCCGGCAATTTGGAATACCAGGACCATAATTGCATTGCGCAAATCAGTGCTGTTGCACTGCTGAACATCCGATTCACAATCGCCCAAAACATTAGCAAGCCTCCTTAAGAGCCAATGTTCCGAACAAAACATTGTGCCCAACGGTTGAAAAATTAGCCCGGTATTTCGGCTAATTTCCATTAACCACTTCTCAATATCGCAATCCTGTCATCAGCCAACAACCGTCGAGCGTTAATCCTGCTAGCCCCAGAATGACTTGCCAACCTAACGCCGAAGCGCCTGCAATATATCGTCCGAACTTTTCTTGGCATCACCAAACAGCATGTCGGTGTTCTCGTTATAGAAAAGAGGGTTGTCGACACCAGAGTATCCGGACCCCATTGACCGTTTAAAGACAACAACCTCTTTAGCCTTCCAAGCTTCCAAAACGGGCATTCCATAAATCGGACTCGATGGATCATCCAGTGCACCTGGATTCACGATATCATTAGCTCCCACCACAAGGACAACATCCGTATTGGGGAAATCCTCGTTGATTTCATCCATTTCTAAAACGAGATCGTAGGGCAATCTTGCCTCCGCGAGGAGCACATTCATATGCCCGGGCAGCCGACCAGCGACAGGGTGAATCGCGAACCTGGTTCGTGTGCCATTACCCTGCAGCAACTCCGTAATTTCTCTAATCGGATGTTGTGCCTGTGCCACAGCCATGCCGTAACCCGGTACCACAATCACTTCTTTCGCGTTCTTCAATGCCTCTGCTACTTCGTCCGCAGTTGTTGCAGTGTGCACCAGTTCACCGCGGTCGACGCCCGGTGTTGCGACGGCCGTGCCTGTGCCAAAACCGCCAAGAATAACACTAAGGAATGAACGATTCATAGCGTGACACATGATATAACTCAATATTGCGCCACTGCTGCCAACCAGTGCTCCAGTAATGATCAACAAATCATTGGACAGCATAAATCCCGTCGCCGCTGCCGCCCAACCGCTGTAGCTGTTGAGCATTGAAACAACTACAGGCATATCCGCTCCACCAATCGCCATCACGAGGTGAGCGCCGAACACAAATGAAATCAATAACATTATTAGTAATGCCGTGAGTTCACTGGCAAAGGCTGCTGGTTGAATAAACCAGGCTCCTAAGAGAACGCACACCAACAGCATCACTACGTTAATGGCATGCCGGCCGGGAATTAACAAAGGTCGGCTATTGATCTTGCCGTCCAGTTTCCCCCAGGCAATCACACTACCGGTAAACGTGAGCCCGCCAATAAAGACTCCGAGAAATATCTCGATATCGTGGATAAGCTGAACACCGTGTGCCGCTTCCGAACTACCATGCCCATGAAGAAAAACACTAAATCCAACCAAGACTGCCGCTAAGCCGACAAAGCTGTGAAGGATCGCAACCAATTGAGGCATACCCGTCATTGCGACACGAACCGCCAACAGTCCTCCGACAATCCCCCCAGCGACTAGAGCAAACGCTAGGACCGACAATCCACTTTGAGATAAACCACCAAGCAATTCACTCTCAATCGCCTGCCAAAACGCAGCCCCGATGGCTAACATCATCCCGACAATCCCGAGAAAATTACCACGCCTGGCCGACTCATGCCGACTCAAGCCACCAAGACTTAAAATAAAGCAAACCGCAGCAATCAGCCACGCAACTTGCGGAACAGTACCCATTCTCAGTCCTGCTTTCTAAACATGGCAAGCATTCGATGCGTTACCCAAAATCCGCCGACAACATTTACCGTGGCAATCAGAACGGCAGCAGCCGCCAATAATGAACTCGGACTTCGCCAGTCACTTCCCATCTGCAAAAGTCCGCCGATCACAATAATTCCACTGATCGCATTCGTGACACTCATCAGCGGTGTGTGCAGTGCCGGTGTGACATTCCAAACCAACTGCCAGCCAACAAAGCAGGCCAACATGAACACAGTCAAATGTGAAACAAATTCTGCAGGCGCGTAGCTGCCAAGCAACCACAAAAATCCAGCTCCCAGCACAACGGCAATCAGAGTCAAGATCCAATGATTCGTAGATTTGCCAGACAATTCTCCGGCTGGCTCAGGAACCTCGACCGCCGCAACCTTGGGCGGTGGACTCGGAGCGGCGACTTTGGGGGGAGGCCACATCAGCTCACCTTGATAGGTAACCAAAGTCCCACGCACCACTTGATCTTCTAAATTAACCTGTAATTGACCATCCTTTTCAGGAGTCATATCAGTCAACAAATTTACGATGTTGTTGGCATACAAGTTCGACGACTGTGTGGGCAACCGACTTGGAAGATCGGTATAACCAATGATGGTCACACCGTCGACAACTATTTTTTCATCGGGCCGGGTTAACTTGCAGTTGCCACCATTCTGGGCCGCCAGATCAACAATCACACTTCCAGGTTTCATACTCGCCACCATTTCGGGAGTAATCAATTCAGGCGCGGGGCGCCCTGGAATCAATGCGGTTGTGACAATAATGTCTACCTCTCGAGCTTGTTCAGCGAACAGGGCCATCTCAGCCGCGATGAACTCTTCGCTCATCGTTTTTGCGTAGCCGCCCTCCCCTTCGCCGGATTCCTCAAATTCCAATTCAAGGAAATCAGCTCCCATACTTTTAACTTGGTCTTTGACTGCCAAACGTGTATCGAAAGCACGGACAATCGCACCGAGGCTCTTCGCAGTTCCGATTGCCGCCAACCCAGCAACACCCGCTCCAATCACTAATACTTTTGCGGGTGGAACCTTACCTGCGGCCGTGATCTGGCCAGTAAAAAAACTGCCGAATTCGTTTGCGGCTTCAACGACAGCGCGATAGCCCGCAATATTCGCCATGGAACTGAGAGCATCCAACTTTTGAGCACGGGAAATCCGTGGTACGCAATCCATCGCCAATGTCGTGATGTTACGTTGCTTAAGAAGGTCGACCTGACTTTCATTTTTCGCAGGCCAGACAAAACTGACTAAACTGCTGCCCTCTTTACACAGCGAAATCTCATCACCTTGCGGAACGTTGACCTTAACCAGCAAATCCGCCTGTGCTAACACAGCATCCCGATTAGAAAGCACCTCTGCACCGGAAGTTACATAAAACGAATCTGGAAAATTTGCCTCCGCTCCACAACCTGACTCAATCAAGACTTGATAACCCAGCTTGACCAATTTTTTGACGGAGTCAGGCGTTACGGCAACTCGACGTTCACCCGTCGCAGATTCCTTGATAGCACCGATGATCATATTTCAGCTTCGTTTTTAAAAAAGTGGCAGACCCGGCAATCCGAATCCTAATTTGGATAACAATTCGTAACAAGTAAGTTCTTTTAATTATCCCGTACGCAATTATTCCATTCGTTATTATTCCATTGCTAATGGTATCGCTGTGTTTTAACCATATCCCACAAAACTGATGGCGACGAAAGAATTGGCGCAAATCCAACTCAGTTTTAACCAAAGACCGGACTTTGGTTTCCACTAAGTGAACCATCTCTATGAGAATCGAGTAGTGGAAAGTGGCTATGTCCAGATGGTGACGCAGAGACCGACTCGGGATTGCCTAACGATTTTCCAAAATTCGTGGACAACAATGAAATCCGGGTCAATTCGCCAAACGCTTTTCGATCAATTGGCTTTCTTAAGTGAAACGCCGAACCGCGTCCGTTAACGCGGCGAATGACGTCCACATGCTGATTCCGATTGAGCACCATTGCAGGTAACTGAAAACAACCCGTCAGCGATCTGACCGAATCGATGAGGTCTTCACCCTGCATGTCGAGCAGTTGAATGTCAGAGATCACTAAATCAATCGTGACATGGTTGGCAAGGTTCATCGCCCGATGTCCGCTAACGGCCGTCAGCAATTGAAATCTAGAGTTCCCAATCTTTAGTGAGTTAACCGTTTGCGCTAACTCGAACAATGACTCTGTATCTGAATCAACAATTAAAACAGACGGTCGACGAAAGCTACCCATGGGAATGTCCCAATTAAGTTCGTTACTGGCTCCGGTGCGAACCGAAAAATAATTCACGCTAGATTGATTATCGAACCAGTTCTGCTGAAAAGTTTGCCATATCGGCACACTGCCCTTTAAGCCATGCAATCGGCACGACAAAGAATTACAGGGCATTCCAACAAAACACTTTAACAAGTTACCAGCAAAGGCCACTGACACGCCCTGCTCATTCGTGGTTTACCTGACCGACATAAAAGTACCCAACACGCAAGCTGATTGGTCATCGCTAACCCAATCCCCGTTACAATCCGCTCCTCTAAGATTACCGCCAAACCAAGAACAATGCATGGGATTGGTTTGATGATATTTAGTCATACGAATGTTGAGAGCGGCGCTTCCCCTAATACTCCAGCATCCAAGCTTAAACTTTTTCAAAACTGCCACCTTTCAATTTCGCTCCCAAGCTGAATCGACGATTTAAAAAGAGAAGCGAAGAAGACGAGTCACAAGCGTGATTCATTCAAGTGGGTCTGAATGATTTCACTGCTCCAGTTTGCTCTGCAATCGCAATGACGCCATTCCCGAGGCGACCAAATAATCGGGGAAAGATTGACCAACCGTTGTGCCAAAATGCTCATCAGGAGTTTGCCTAAAATGTTTCGACCAGCCTTAAAATTTGTTGTTCTCTCCGTCGCCCTTGCGCTGCCAAGCTTGTTGTCAGCTCAAGACTGCGCTTGCAACAGCAGTGCCCCCGCGATCAATCACGGTAGCCAAGCCCGAACCTGGGGTTTGAGAAATTGCGGTAGAGGCGTGAGCCAACAAAAGGCAGCTGGACTGTGGGCCGGCTATTGCAACGCCGATTGCAGTATTACTGTAGGCGGTTGCGATTCCTGTGGGGCACAGGATTGCTCTGGTGGATGCCGTTTGGGTTCTAAAATGCATGGCCGGTTCCATAAGGCATCTGCGTGCGACCAAGGCTGCGAAAGCGGATGCGGTCACACTTGCAAGTTGAAACAACGCTTCGCTGGACTCGGAGACAAATGCAATAACCAGGCAGGGCACTGCTTCGGTTGGCCTCAGCAAAGCGAAGCTTGCCAACACACCGGATGCGGTGCAGACGCCGACTGCGGCTGCAAATCGGGCTGCAAACTCCGCCATCTATTCAAGAGCTGTAAGTTCAGCCGACAGGGAATGTTTGACTGCAGCAAAGAACGTTGCGGATGCTCGGGGGCCTACTTCGACGAATGCATCGGCTTTGAATACGGAACGCCCGCAATACAAAGCTGCGTTGGCAATATCTTGAATGACACGAATTCAGCCGACGAAGCCCCCGGAAAACCCGGAGTGTAGTAAAAAACAACCTAATTCCAGTTCACTTTGAAATTGGCCAAAGCTCGTGTTTATCGAGACTTTACTCCTAAGCCCCGCGTATGTTCGCGGGGCTTTTTCCTATTTCGAGCCAATCACACCGCAAAATCGTTATCTAAGCTTACCTAAGCGAAAGGCAACCCAGCAAAGCCGTTGAAAGAAATTCGGTTTTCAAGTATCGTGTAGTCAACGTAGAGGCGATATTTTCAACAACGAACATCCATAAATTTAAACCGCATAAGCATTCAGGAAGTCCCATGGGAAGTGAAAGAGAACGAGAACTACGTCGACGGCGCAAACGAAAAAAGAAAATGGGCTTGCTCCGTAAGCGGGCAGAAAAAGCTTCTTCATCTGAGAAAGAAGTGCTCGCCGCAAAGATCCGCCAACTGACTCCCGGCGCTGAAGGGCTACTCAAGACCATGGGTCTCAAGTAATTGAATTAGTAATTCAAATCACGACTAAGCGAGAACCGCAACCTTTTGGTTGCGGTTTTTTTTATGGCCGGTGGTTTCGAGACACTTAAGAATAAAAATCTCGGCAAGCAACCTTCCCCATGCCGATTGCATCCAAGGCGTCTTCGATAGATTATTAGTTCAGCATATGGACGATAGAATCCGAAAACGCTCGATTCGTCGGGATTCACCTTTAAGCACTTGGACCGTCGATCACCGCAAGTTATAAGGTATTTACGTATTCGGTTAACCTAGTCCCGCGGTGAACCGACGCCCGCGTTTCCAATTCTTCGTTCGAATTTGTACGTGTTTCTTTTTTCTTTTCCTCACTTTAAAGTTGTTCAAAAGCCATGTTGAAAGAAATCGAAAACCAACCTAGCGAAAGCCAAAACCCATCCACTGGAGAAGACGCGATGGCGTTGATTCTCCAACAGGCAGGTAAGTCATCTGACGAAGTTGCGGCGCTTTCTACGCTCGATGACGCCGACCAAACAGCGGAGAATCAATTTTCAGGCGAAGCCCCTACCATCGCCTCGCTATTTGGGACTGGAAAAGCTCGCGAGTTTGAAGCGGGTACTTTTGCTCCTTCGAAAAAGGTCGCGGAAGTGATGGGCGTTTCGCTTGAATTCCTTCTCAAGCGAAAGAAGGAAAACACGCTTTTCGATAACCAAAAAATGTTGTTCCGTGAGGACATTCTCACTGGACTCGCCGAACGAGGTTTCTTCGGCCTCGCCATTCCCGAGGAGTATAATGGCAGTGGAGCAAAACTGGGCGATCTCGGACCACTCCTTCGCGCGTTGACATTCGTTCACCCTGACCTCGCCGTAATGTTCGAAGTTCACAACTTCCTCGGTCCGGTGACACCCATCCTAGATTTTGGAACACCCGAGCAGAAGGAATACTTCCTGCCAAAGATGGCAAGAGGTGAGTTGCTTGGTTCGTTCGCGCTCACTGAACCAGGCGTCGGCGCAGATCCTAGTAAACTGTCGATGACCGCTCGCCTCGACGGAGATAAATATATCGTCAACGGTGTAAAATGGCCCATCACGAATGTGATATACGGTGGCGTATGCGTGCTAGTCGTGAAACTGGAAGGCCACGACACCCAACCCGGACGTGATTCCGGAATGATCATCTTCGAGGTGCCACCGAGCGATAATGCTAATTTCCGCATGAAACGGAACGACCTCACTGCTTTCGATTATCTTTGGAATGCCCGCTTCCGGTTAATGGATTGCCCGATTCCCAAAAATTGCCTTCTTGGCCCTCCCGGAAAAGGTCTCGCTCAAGCGTTCAGTTCACTCGCTAAAGGCCGCGGCGGTATCGGAGTCAACAGTGCAGCGAAGACTTTTAAGTTGCTCGCCCATCTGATTAACGATCCAGAAACCAATCCCGAGAACAGCGAATCGACGAAAGATGATTTCAAACATGGCGAACCCAATGCCGGCGGTTGGACTTCTTTCCGCAGTACCTTTGGCAAGCCGATTGGAAGCGCACCTCGAATTCAAACTTGGATTGGTCGAGCGACAACCCACGGGCTTGCCGCACGAGTCCTTGGCGACCTGTGCTTTCGCTTAGCAGCGAACGGCGTCCGCGACGAAACTCAGGGGATGATTGCCAAGGTTTACGCCACCAAGACACTGCTCGAGACGGCAATCAATTGTTATCAAATTCAAGGCGGGCGATCCGTCCACACCGATGAACGACGGAAGTACACTCGAACCGACGCCCAAAATTCAGATCAGGGAATGCCTGAAAATCCGATCGAAAACTACATCGGTGAAAACATGCACGAATTCACCATCGCTACAGTCTACGAGGGGCCAAACCCTGTCCTCTCCGACGTTGGTGCCCCCAATGCGATGACCCGAAACATCCGAAGTCAATATCTAGTGCCGATTGGCATTGCCGAAGTCAATGGAAAATTTGGATTAGGGGAGAAGGCAAAGTTTGGCTGGTTCGTCGCAAAAACTGTCCTCGGCTCGTTCATGCCCTCCCCGGGGAATTTAAGTGGCGTGAGCAACCTGTTCATGCTTAAAAGAAAGTATGCCGAACGAGCTTTGAAAAGAAATCGTGTCCTTGGGCGACGGATTCTTTTGATCATTGCCAAATACCAAAAGTCATTTATGGATCAGTCGTTTCTCCTCGGAGACGAAGGGGGCGTATTTGACCAACTGTGCCATAATCTCGCGTCACTTTGTTTCGCCCTCTCCATGGAAGAACCCAACGCGGAGTATCTAAAGATCGCTAATGCCCTGGACCTTGAGGCCTCGTTACGACTCAAGGGACAAGAATCTTCGGTCGAACTTCAAAGAGCTTGGGCTGAGATTGGGCAATTGATGATGGATAAAAATTCGAAACTTCATCAAGACCTGATTGCAGATATTGAGGTCGCTGACATTCCTCTCGATCCGAGATTCATTGACCGCTTTATTTAGCAGACACCCGTCCGGCGGGTCGGACTCCCGCTCCCGTCGTTTTGGTTAATCGATCACCTAGGTCTTTGCGGACCTCATCGGCATACCTGACCAGCTTGGCTACGACTTCTGGATGCTGCTCCGCAACGTTGGTTGTCTCACCCACGTCTGCTCGCAGGTCGTAGAGGGCAAACTTCGCCAGATTTTGATCGTACTTAATCGGCTTGCCATCATCCTTGCCATTGCGACCATTGAGCGAGCGATACTTGTGGGGAAAAACAAGCTTGAACTGAGCATCGCGAATAGCCTGCAACTCACCACCCTTATAATAGCAGGGGAAATGAGTGTGCGGCGAACCTGCGTCGGCGTCGCCGAACATTAGAGGCCGGATGTCGTGTCCATCAATTCGGTGATCGGGAAGCTGTCCGCCAATCAGTTTCGCTACCGTTGGAAAAATATCAATCGTCGACGCTAATTCAACACAGGTTGTGTCAGCTGGAATCTTTCCAGGCCATTTCATGAGCGTCGGTACGCGATAACCTCCTTCGAACATTGTCCCTTTCCCTTCTCTTAAGGGTGCCGCTGAACCAGCTCGTTTTCCGTAACTTAACCATGGCCCATTATCAGAGGTGAAAATCACAAGCGTATTTTCTGCAAGTCCGTATTTTTTTAGAACTGCATTAATTTGGCCCACCGACCAATCCACTTCCATCATGACATCCCCAAACAAGCCTGCTCCACTCTTGCCTGCAAACTTTTCAGAAACGTATAAAGGGACGTGAACCATTGAATGCGGAAGATAGAGTAGAAATGGACGCTCGTGGTTTTTCTCGATAAATTCCACGGCTCTTTCAGTATAGGCGGTCGTCAATCGAGTTTGATCTTCCGGATCAACCTCCGCATCGACCACCTTATTCCCATCAAACAGTGGCAGAGGTGGATAATTGTTTTTTAGTTTTGGTGAGTCAGCAGGGAGGTCGACAAAATTCGGATGATAGGGCCACATGTCGTTGGAATACGGCAAACCATAATATTGATCAAACCCATGCTGTAGAGGTAAAAATTGTTGTTGGACACCGAGGTGCCACTTCCCAAAACACGCAGTCGCGTACCCTTTTTGCTTACATAATTCGGCGAGCGTCATTTCCTCAGAATTGATTCCAAACTTTGACGTCGGCCCCAGCGCCCCCGAAATCCCAACCCGCCGATGATTGCAACCTGTCAGTAACGCAATCCTGGAAGCTGAGCAGACCGCCGTAGAGGCGACAAAGTCGGTGAATCGCCGACCTTGCTTGGCCATCTGGTCCAGATTAGGAGTGGTGTAGCCGTCGGCACCAAAGGGACCAATATCCGCATATCCAAGATCGTCGATGAAAATAACGACGATGTTCGGACTTGAAATTCGCTGATCATTGGCCGCAGCCATCATTTCGACCGAACAGATATTGCTAAACAGAAAGATCAGCAACAACGGAATCATGACTTTTATTTTCATCGATAACTTACTGTTGGAAAAACACTTGCTTACTAAAGATGGTTCCAATGATACCCCATCCTGAGCATTCAAGTAAAACAGAAAGTTTTCAGACGCAGAAAATTCGTTAGCTGGGCTGGGGCGAATATAAAGGCATAAACACTCCGATTTAATCCAGCTCAATGAAACGACCGCGGGTTACCAAACTCGATGATTACTTGCCGTGGTTCCGATTAAATATTTCGGGATCAAATGGATCTTGAGGAGTGAATTCAGGCGACAAACGATCCAATTCCGGAATTTCGCCAACCGTCTCTTCCGAGTTAGGCATCGCCTTCGGAACCGGCAATAAACTGAGCGGCTCCGGTTTTACAGGCTCGACCTGCGGAACACTCTGATCCGAAGCAGCAGGACTCAACGACTCAACATTTAACCTAGCGAACTCAAGACTTGCTTGACGCGGATCACGATTAAGCATGATTAACCACTGACTCAAATTCTTGTACTGCGCAGAATCTTTAGCGACAAATGGCTCGCTTTGGCCCGCATGAATTTGCGTTGCAGCACGAAACAACTCACTGTCGAACGAGTTTTCACGGTCGACATATTTCAAAATATTGTGGAGGTTTCTCTGACTTTGCCGCCTTGGAATGGGCACTGTCCGACCAAGATGCATCAAAGGCATAACGCGTGAATCGGAGTCATGGCATTTCGCAGCGCTACATCCGGTTACCAATAAGCCTTCTATCCTTCTTCGATACAGCCCTAAACTCCCCTCCGGCATGGATCGAGTTTCCTTGTCCAATTCAGCAACTGGCACCATAAGACGGTCGTCTGCCTCGGTAGGAACCGGTTGCTCGATTCCATTGAACAAAGCCATCGGCCGACGGTTTAAAAGTACTGATTCAATTTCAACATCTTCCTCAAATCCGACTTGCTTGACCAAGTCACCGACTGCATCCGAATTCCCAACCAACTCACTTAATTTTAACTCACTCAATTTGGTAACCGCATCCTCGGACCAAACTGGCGTGCCGATGGATTCATCCAACATCGGCAACGGACGGAAAACGTACCGCTTCAGTGCAGGAGGATTTGAATCAACGATTGGGATAACGTTATTCCTATCCTGCGGAGCCAAGTTCGATTCGCCTTTCGAAGCCATCTCAGTCCGATTCTGTTGCAACATAAGCATTTCTTGCTTTTGACTACTTTGCTGTTGTGACAAAGCAACATTGAGCTGGCGGTCGAGATATTCAAGTTCGACGGCTTTCAACTTCGACTGCAGCAACAAATCAATTTGGTTTTGAGCCAAATCAAATAATTGATTTTTAAGACACCAATGGAACAACTTCTTTTGACCGATGAGATCGCTCGCTCGGATCCGTGCCGCTTTTCCCCAGTAAGCTTCTTTTAGTGAATCGCACACAAATTCGGTGCGTTCGGTAGGAATCACTAAACGACTTCCTTGGCTAGTGACAACAATTACCTGCTCTTCACCACGACTTATCTGCCCACGAAGAATCTCGCCATTACTGAGCACTAACCATTGCTCTACCGTTCCGCCAACTGGCGACTGAGCACTTACGGCACCCGTGCTCGCTCCGGCGGTCAAAACAAATATGATTGCTGTCAGTAGAAATCGGTACATGCCGGACAGTAGGAAATCAGCGATGAACGGTCAACGTGAATGCGGCTATATCGAGCAGTTGGCTACTCCAACCCATTAGGAGTGCTATCAGTTTGTTGCTGGCCACTCCAAAATTCCGTGTTCGCAATCGTCATACCCCAAACGTTCAGCCCCGCTAGTATGCGTTGAGAGATAACGTTTAGCCGTGATTTGGTTAAGTACTGAACTGGTATCAACTCCAGAATTGCAGCTTCACCAGTCTCAACGCAAGAAATGAAAGTTGGATTCGATGAGCACCAAAATCGCAACCGCGAAACAATAATAGGAAAAATAGGAAAGCTTGCTAGACTTAACTAACTTGATCATCCAAACGCATGCGATCAGTCCGGTCAGAAAGGCACATAAAAACCCTACCACGAGCTGCCACTCAAATCCTACGGAGGTAAGTGGTTCGCCTGCTCGCACCGCATCGATTAAATCCTTTGCTATTTTGCCGAAGATCAACGGAACCACCATCAAAAAAGAAAACCTTGCGGCCTTTTCGCGATCGACACCCAATAAAACGGAAGTCGATATTGTAGCTCCCGAGCGAGAAACACCCGGTAAGATCGCAACTGCCTGTGCGACTCCAATCAAAATGGCGTCACGGACTCCAACTGATTTCTGCGTTTCCTTGGCACGATCCGCCAACATTAAAAGAGCACCCGTTAAGAGCAACATCAGCCCTACGAGAAGCAGTTGACTACTAAATAACGCTTCGATCTGTTCTTCGAGTAAAACTCCAACGATCGCCGCCGGAACCATCGATAGAAGAATCTTAAAACAGAACTGTAATTCTTCATTCTCCCTCCAATTCCCTTGAGGAAATCGCAGCACCCCTTTGAGCAGTTTTAGAACTTCCGAGCGAAAAACCACGACCGTACTCAGCGCTGTCGCAAAATGGAGAACGACCGTCATCAGCATGCTGGCTTCCCCCACACTTTGATCACCAAGTAAATACTTCGCAATTTCCAAGTGGCCGCTGCTACTGACCGGCAAAAATTCGGTAAGCCCCTGAACTACACCGAGAATAACGGCTTGAATCAATTCACCCATAAATCAATTACAACCAAGGCAATGGTTTACTTTTCCAGAAACAAAATCGTAAATTCCCAAGCATCCCAGCAATGCTAACCAGACCATTACATTAAACTGAACCCGTCCGGTCCAAGGAAAGAACCCAATAGAAACTACGCAATTCCTAAATAACACCTTCCGGTTAGGACTCATTTTCTTAAAATGAGGGTTTATTGAGATCAGGCTACCACGTCGAAGTCTCGCTTGATTGGGATTGGTTAGCCGAGGTACCCTTCCCAATTTCACGACAAATCAGCAACTCAAATCAGCAACTCTTTTAGTCTATCTACTAAGGCAACGTTATGAATTCCCAATCGCCAAAAACTATGTTTGAAAAAATTTGGGATCAGCATGTTGTCCATCAAGAACCTGGCAAGCAGACGATTATTTATATTGACCTACATCTCGTGCACGAGGTAACCAGCCCACAAGCATTTGAAGGACTACGTCTCGCCGGCCGCCCCCTTCGATGTCCTGAACGAACAGTGGCAACTCAAGATCACAATGTCCCCACAACGGACCGCAGCTTGCCGATTGTTGATCCAATTTCGAAACAACAGATCGAAACGCTTCGAGCGAACTGCAATGAGTTCGGCGTGCGACTGTATGACCTCGACAACGTCAACCAAGGAATTGTCCATGTGATAGGTCCCGAACTCGGCTTGACCCAACCTGGCATGACGATTGTCTGTGGCGACTCTCACACCGCAACACACGGCGCTTTTGGAGCACTTGCTTTTGGAATTGGCACAAGTGAAGTTGAACACGTGATGGCCACACAGACGTTACTTCAATCAAAACCCAAGACCTTCGAAATTCGCATCGACGGAAAACTTGCCCGAGGAGTTACTTCAAAAGATCTTATCCTTTATCTGATCGGAAAAATTTCAACATCCGGTGGAACGGGGTATGTGATTGAATACACAGGAGAAGCGATTCGAGCACTTTCGATGGAAGAACGCATGACCATTTGCAACATGTCGATCGAGGCGGGTGCTCGGGCTGGCATGATCGCACCAGACGAAATCACTTTTGATTACTTACGCGGCAAAGAGTTTTCTCCCGGAGAATTTGACCAAGCCATCACAAAATGGCGAGAACTTCCAAGCGATGAAGGTGCTACCTATGATCGCGTTGAAATTTTTGATGCTGCTGACATTGCCCCCCAAGTCACTTGGGGAACAAACCCGGGGCAAGTTATCCGAATTGACTCTACCGTCCCAACACCAGAAGACGCTTCCGATGCAGGTGAAAAAAAATCCATCCAAGCGGCGCTGGATTACATGGGGCTGACTTCCGGGACTCCCATGGCTGAGGTCTCCGTGGACCGCGTCTTTATTGGTTCTTGCACCAACTCTCGAATTGAAGACTTAAGAGCCGCGGCGGACGTTGTCAGAAATAAAAAAATGAGCCCCGAGGTAAGTGCAATGGTCGTTCCCGGCAGTGGAATTGTGAAACGACAAGCCGAAGCAGAAGGGCTGGACCAAGTTTTCATCGACGCCGGATTTGAATGGCGGGAAGCTGGCTGCAGTATGTGTCTGGCGATGAACCCCGATAAACTTGAACCTGGCCAGCGGTGTGCTTCGACTAGTAATCGTAATTTCGAAGGCAGGCAGGGCAGGGGAGGCCGAACACATCTGGTTTCGCCAGAAATGGCCGCAGCGGCGGCGATCCAAGGGCACTTTGTTGACATCCGAGCGTGGGACTATGAGCTTAAAGAAGACGGTTCAGCGGAGTGAACCAAGAAAGGTGAGCGACACCTTTTTAGCCTTCTTTGATTTGCGAAACATTCAATTAATAGAGTTCACTATGAGAGCATTTACAAAACACACCGGCTTAGTTGCGACCATGGATCGGTCAAATGTTGATACGGATCAAATTATCCCTAAACAGTTCCTCAAACGTATTGAAAGAACAGGTTTCGGGCAGTATCTATTTTTTGACTGGCGGTTTGACGAGCAGGGGAACCAACAACCGGACTTTGAACTAAACCGGCCTCAGTTTGAAAATGCTTCCGTTTTGGTCGCCCGAAAGAATTTTGGAAATGGATCGAGCCGAGAACACGCGGTTTGGGCACTCGACGATTTTGGCTTTCGCTGCGTCATCGCGGAATCATTCGCCGATATCTTCTATAACAACTGCTCCAAAAATGGCGTCCTTCCCGTTCGCTTGCAACCCGAAGAAGTCGAACGCATTCACCAACTTGTTTCTCAAAATGATGGATTCCAATTAACCATCGATCTTGAAACTCAAACAGTGAGCGACGGCAATGCTTTCAATGCCTCATTCGAAATCGACGCTTATCGCCGCGAGTGCTTCCTCGAAGGGCTCGACCATATCGCCATTACGCTTCAACATCTCGATAAAATCGAAGAATTTGAAAAATTGCGAAATTTGCCAGCTTGATCATTTTGCATTTACTGCGAACCCAACTCCGTTTAACCGAAGCATTCCTGCCAAACTTACCCTGTACGAAATATCACGAATCCATTTAGTCAGGTAGATACTGGAAAACGCGGAGTAACATTGTCACAATGAAGACTTGGCATTTTGATCGAGCAGTCTTTTGCTTCGATCGACAAATCACTTTGAGGAAATAATGAAAACTATTATCGGTTTAACTTGCGTGTTGCTTGCCAGCCTTGGCACACTCATCCCTAATCTGACTTTCGGCCAAGACAAAGTCGAAGTCAAAACAGTGGTCGAGCGTTTAAACAACCCTTGTGGTATCGCGATACAACCTGAAACTGGACACGTTTTTGTCTCAGACAGCGGGGCGCTTCGCGTCGTCCGAATCGTCGATGGTAAAGCGGAACCAGTCATTACGGGATTCCCGAAAGATAATTACGGCAAAGGCCCAATTTACGATATCGGCCCACTTGGATTAGTTTTCATTGACAAAAACACCCTTGTCGTGGGTGGTGGTGGGAAACCAGACGGTGAAGAAATGCTTCGCGTTTACAAAATCCCCGCTGCCGGCGCTGCCCCCATTGATGCGACCCAAATGCACGGTGATCCAAAAACGCTACCCGCCAATGGCGAGATCGTTGGCGAAGGAAACTTCTATGGATTGGCAAAAGGCAACCAGGGCATCTTTGTGACCTGCAACGGCGATGACGGGAAAGGCTGGATTTCGCTCGCAACAATCAACGAAGGAAAAGTTTCCAATTTCGAAAGAAAAATAGCCACCAAAGAAGCGACAAAAGTAGATGCCCCTGTTGCAATCACAATTAGCCCTGAAGGTTTTCTTGCAGTTGGGCAAATGGGAGAAATTACTCTCGCCGGCGACAGCCTCCTGACGTTTTACGATGAGACCGGCAAGAAACTTGAGAATTTCAAAACTGATCTATTTGACATTACCGGCCTCGCCTACGGCCCCAAACGCGGACGATTGTTTGCTACCGATTTCCGTTGGCTTGATACCGATCAGGGCGGTCTCTACAAAATCATTGCCATCAAAGATAATTATGAGAAATGCAAACCTCAAAAGATTGTCAGCCTGAACAAACCGACTGCACTTGCGTTTCACCCCAACGGCGATCTTTACATTACGCTCGCCGGCAATCCCGTTGAGGGAACCGGCAAACCGAATGGCAAACTTGTCATGATCAAGGGACTCGACGCTGAACCAAAAAAGTAATTTTGGTTTACCACTCTTTCTAATTTTAACGCAACTTTCAGAAAAAGAAAAATCTTGGGCGCATCACACTTAGTTCGAATTGGTTTAATGGGAGTCGTCAGCAACCTTGATTCTGCTGATTTCAATCAATACCCTCGGGATACTAGAGTAATTTGCCGAACCGAGCGGGGGCTCGAGCAGGGTACTGTCATCTGTCCCATCGAAGATGAATTTGGCGATCGCACCGAACACCCGAGCGAATTACCCGACGGGGAGATTCTTCGGAAGATCACGCCCGATGACGATATGATCCTAAAACGCCTTGAAAAACATCGCGATAAAGCTTTTAAGGCATGCCAGCAAATTATAGTTGATAGAGAGTTGCCGGGAATTCTCGTCGATGTCGAACACCTCTTCGATGGAGAATCCGTATTTTTTTACTTCCTTGGCGAAGTCGACAACCGGCTTGAATCCATCACAGAAGAGTTAGCTGCAACATACGAGCGAAGAGTTCGATTCAAAAAATTTGCAGAAACACTCGCAAACGGTTGTGGCCCTGACTGCGGAACAGGCGACAGCAAGTGCTCCACAGGGGGGTGCCAATCGTGCGCCCTTTCTGGTGGTTGCGGATCGAAAACTAATTAATTCAAACAGCACTCTCTCGAGACTCTCAATCGTCTTCCGGTCTAACCTTTAATTGCGGGTGACCGTGAGTATCGCAACTCAGTATTCCCGAACCGAGACTCACCAATTTTCAAATTGGCAATCCTTGGGGAAGGCTTTTTTTCACACAAAAACAACCAAAAATCATGATTTGCTCGTAAATATTTCCATTCCCCCGGCGAATAGCAATTCGAAATGGAAAAGAAAAAAAATGAAATCGAATTGCGAAACCAAGCCGGCATCAATGCACGTTTGATTGGTGGGTTTCGCCTGTGGTCAATCCGAAAACTATTAGCAGTTATCGCTGCCTCGATCGCAATCATCGTGATCAACTCAACGGCATGCCTCGCTGGGCACCCCCTCGAAAACAACGGGCAACCATCGTCTTCGGTCGTCATAAAAACCGACCAGCCCGCCCACCAACCCTCAAATACTAAATTAGATCTATCCGATTGCTCACTCTTGCTTGCCTCTGCAGTAGTGCTACCGGCAACCATCTTATTGATCTATAGCTTGGTGACGCGTGGGAAAATTGGAACTGGCTGGAAAGCGGTTTGCCTTGCCACTGTGGTGGCCACGTTCATGGCTCGGATCGCGCTTTCACTTTTCTACGAAATCACCAGCGAGAATAGCATTCAAGACTGGGACAGCTAAGGAGCATCTTTGTTCTGATCAGGATCAAACCAGGCTCTCATCCCTGCCCACACGCGGCCTGCCATTTTGCCTGAAAATATATCCTCTGTCACAGTCGGTCGGTTCGACGAAAAGTTGTACCAAACGGCATCAACGTAGGGCCGACAAGAATCAGAAAGCATCACATAGATCCCGCGGTTCATGATTTCGTCCAAGCCCTCACGATAGTGATCGATCAAATGATCATCGAGAACTCCGCCCGTCACTCGAATGGTCGTCAGCGCACCTTTGCTTACAGTAGAAACATGCCCTAACGCGTAAAGCGTCATCGCGCTCGACACCTCAAACAGATTTACTTCTTCCCGCGCCGCCATCGCCTGCATGTCTTCCCACATTTTTGCAATCTCAGATTGCGGAACCAATAAAGATGGGTCAATTTTCGAAATGTTTTCAGTCGTTTTATCGATTGTCTCTCGAAGACCATCGACGCTTAACGGAGGTGTATCTAAAACATCTGCCGATTCCCCTGTCGCAACACTCACCGCATCGAGAAGCTCAGCCGTGGTTCCAATGACCGAGTCTTTCGAAATGATACCTTCTCGTTTCAATTCGTCTGTCAACTGATTCAGATAAACCTTCGAACCGTAGGCAACGTCGCTCACAATTGCAAGGACAGTCAATGGCGAGACATGCAGGGTTGCCATCCCTGCAAAATCCACAAAAGTACTTACCGTCTTTTTAGCGACATAATTTTCTACAACTGGATCACCTGCTGCGTTCGCCTCTTTTTTGACGCCTCCAATGTCTTTCGCAAGCATATCTAGCATCTGTTGAACGAACGCATCGTAGGTCTTGGAATCCTTAAATGCCTGTGGCACAAGGAGGGAAGCCGATTCATGAATAGCTCCTCCCAACATTGCGGCCGTACTGCGAACCGCTCTCTCGGGCAGCGACGCGCCAAACATCAAATAACGATAGACTTGATCGAAGGCAGGCTCTCCTTCCGGCTGATCGACTCGGCTCGTCGCCTCACTCTCGATATCGTCGGAATCTACCGCCTCTTGGTCACCTGATTCTTTTTTTGAAGTCATCGTATAATCTATTCAGGGTCAAGAACTTTATTTGCAACCAACCTAAATTACAAAAATTGCAAGTGTGAACCGATTGCGGTTCGCTGCAGCAATAATATGATTAAGTGGCTCAGCGAACAACTATTTTCTCAAGATCTCTCCGTCATGAACTCAATTAAACGTGAACTTCGCTCACCTCGCGAAATTAAAAAAATGAGAACCTCGGGGCTAGTTGTCTGGCTGGCTCACCAAAAGGCTGCCCAAACTTTACAACCGGGAGTCACTACCGCTACGGTCAATGACGCCTATCGCAACGTATTCCTGGAATACAGCGCGGAACCGCTGTTTTTAGGCTATGGCGCACGTCAAGGAATCGAGGCGTTTCCGGCAGAGTCGTGTATTTCCGTTAACGAAGAAGTCGTGCACGGAATTCCGGGGGATCGTGTTATCGCCGAAGGTGATATTGTATCGGTCGATACGGGTTGCCGAATCGCTGGCTGGTGCGGCGATGCTGCAGTCACCCATGCCATTGGTGAAATCTCAAAAGAATCGCAACGTCTCTTGGAAATCACCAATGGTGTTTTGAATCTAGCAATTGAGTTGATGGGGCAAAAATCACTCTGGAGTGAAGTCTGCAAACCAATGGAGCAATATGTCCGGGACGCTGGTTTTTTCGTCGTAGAGGACATGGTCGGACACGGCATAGGCAAAGAGCTTCACGAGTCCCCGCAAGTCCCGAATTATTACAACGAATCAATCATGCAAGCGGAAGATTTTGAGCTCAAACCGGGAGCCGTTATTGCCGTTGAACCCATGGTAAACATCGGAACGCAAGAACTTGAAACCCTGTCAGATGGATGGACAGTTGTCACTGAGAATCGTAAAAACAGCGCTCATTTTGAACACACAATCGCGATCACCAAAACAGGCCCAGTTCGCTTAACGGGACCGCCGAACGATGAAGAACTCACTAACCTGCCGGACTGGGTACAAGATAAATCAAAGTGGGTGATTTGGTAACAAGCCAATGCGAACGGCAGGTAATTTCCCGATTCATATTTCTCGGCTTACTTAATGTTCGAATCACTCGACTTGTTTTCATCATCTTCTACTGATTTGCTTTCCAGATTCTCCGTTTGCAAATAAGGCTCACTTTTTTCGTACAGCATCAAGCGTGCCTGGAAGGGTTCGGCGGTAGTCTCCTCTTCCGCTCCCACCAAACCAATCACCTTTTGCTGAGTTGCTTTGGCTGCATTGAAGTCACCTTTTGCTGCCTCGCAAGCAGCCAAAGTATCAAGATTAATTGCGGTATCTCCGCCCAACCCAACAGCCTTTGTTGCCAACGTTAATGCTCCGTCAAAATCCCGCATTTCTTTTTCGGGACAAGTCGCAAGAACCCATGCCAGCCGCTGACAGGCAACGGCTGATTCTGTTATCTCATTTGCCGCCCGATAGTCGTCAGCACTCTCCTGCCATCGCCCCATTTTTTGATACAAATCGCCACGATTCACCAGCGCCTCACCACTTTGCGGTTGCGATTTGATCACACTTTCAAAGTCAGCAAGCGCCATTGGGAATTCCCCCAATGAAAGCAAAGATAACCCACGGCCAGTGAGGGCCTGAGCATCCTCAGAATTCAAACGGATCGCGACGTTATAGTCTTCCACGGCATAATCATATTTCTCAGTCTGATACAAAACCTCAGCACGATTGAACCATCCATTGGCAGCGTCGGGTTTAAGTTTGATGACACTCGTAAAATCAGCGAGTGCTTTTTCGTAATCCTCATTAGCGACCCAGGCAATGCCCCGAGACATCCACGATCGATATCTTTCAGGTGCAGCAACAATTGCAGCATCAAAATCCTGCATGGCTTTATCCATCGCCGATTGATATTGCTGGTTACCAATCCGCTTTAACTGTGTCGCCATTTCATAATGTCGTTCGCCCCTTCGATTCAACCCCCAACCTGTCAGAGACACGACGTATTTCCGATTCTCCGCGGACAACTCGGCTTCCAATGCGCTTTCACACTGAGCCAGAAAAGCGGTTAGGTCTTTGGTTGTTTTAACCGTCTTGGTCGCATCGTAGATCGCCCGAACCAACTTATTCTGATCGACTGGATCCGCGTTACTATCCTCTTGTGCAAACCCGGAATTCACCGCAGCAAAAGCGACGGCTAAAGGGCAAAATACCGAGAAAAACATTCGTAAAACGCTTCTTGCACTACGCTGCTGAATCGACATCATGATCCCTCCGTGGAATGTGTGATAAATATAGTTTGGCGGGCCGAAAAACTAACCAACTGGGTGCCAAACTCTTAGTTTTAAAATTGAAAACTACGCCTGAGGCTCCGTCATCCGCATCGCGTCCAGCGCTTCCTCGAGTGTATCCAAGGGAAGAATCTCTTGCTCGATACACAGCTCTCGAATTGTCTTACCTGTCTTGAAGGCTTCTTTCGCCAGCTTAGCAGCCCGCTCGTAGCCAATGTGGGGATTTAGACTTGTGCACATCGATAAACTTTTTTCAACGAATGACTCGCAGGCCTCAATATTCGCTTCCATATCCGCGGCACAAAAATCAACAAACGCGTTAATGCCCTGCGATAGCAAATGAATACTTTCCAAAGTCGTTTGACACATGACCGGCATCATAATGTTTAACTGAAACTGGCCACCGCCCGCGCCACTAATCGTTATCGTCTGATCGTTCCCCATGACACGGGCTGCAACCTGCATCATGCTTTCACACAACACCGGATTTACTTTTCCCGGCATGATCGAACTGCCCGGCTGTCTCGTTGGCAACGCTAATTCGTAAAAACCGCAACGTGGGCCAGACCCCAGCCATCGAATATTATTCGTTACATTAAACAAAGTTGAAGCAATTGTTTTTAGATGACCATGACAGTCCACCAATCCATCCCGCTGTGCATTTGCTTCAAAATGATTCACGGCCTCAACAAATGCGATACCTGTTGTCGAGGCCAACTCAGCAGCAACCCGGTTGCCAAATTCTGGATGAGTATTGATTCCCGAACCGACCGCCGTTCCACCAACAGGCAATTCACAAACCGCTTCGACAGCCTGCCGCGCTCGACTGATCGACAATTCTATTTGCCGAGCCATGCCACCAATCTCCTGCCCCAAACGCAGCGGCGTCGCATCCATCAAATGCGTGCGGCCAATTTTGATGACTTGGTCCCACTGAACCGACTTCTCTTCAAGCGTCTTCTTAAAATACTCTAAAGCAGGAATTAAGGATTTTGTAATTTCCAACGCGACCGCGACATGAATTGCGGTTGGAAACGTATCGTTTGTGCTCTGCCCCATGTTAACATGATCATTGGGGTGAATTGGTTTTTCCGCCGCGAATCGATCTCCTCCAGCAATCTCAATCGCACGATTAGAAATCACCTCATTGACATTCATATTACTGGAAGTGCCCGATCCAGTTTGGAACACATCGATCGGAAACTGATCATCCAACTTGCCGGCAACGACATCCTGGCAAGCGGCTAACATCGCTGAAACTTGATCATCGCTAAGCGGATTCTTTCCCGTTCCCATTAGCTTGTTAAGGTCTCGGTTTGCAATGCCACAAGCAGACTTAACCCGCCCCATCGCGTGGATCATTGCAGGCGGTAAACGCCACCCAGAAACCGGGAAATTCTCTACCGCTCGCTGAGTCTGAGCACCATAATACGCCTGAGCAGGAACCATTATGGTGCCCATTGAATCTTGCTCAGCTCTTAAATCGTCCGCCATGATGTGGTCTTTCTCAATGTCGCATTAATATTTTTTCAACTTCGCGGTAATATAGTCGGTGTGATTTTGGAAAATCACGTGTGACCTTAAACTTAACAAATCTGCAGTTTGTGCCAATTCACAATCTGCCGCGACTGCACCACGAATTATCCTGGGTTTCCACTATCATATCGATTTCACAAACTCGTTGAACCTCGGTTTTGAGTTTCTCGCTTCGTTTGTGGTTATAAGTGCCCAAATCACCAATTCTGTTTAGACTCGAACGCTATCACTTCTACCCAAGGCCAATCGCATGGACTTTCAGGCAATCCGCAAAGAATACGAGAACCATGGCATCCTCGAATCCGAACTCACTCCAACTCCGATGCCGCTTTTTAGAGAGTGGTACAAACTGGCCGTTGAGAAGTGCCCTGGGCCATGGTTCGAACCCAATGCAATGGCTCTCGCGACTGCAGATCTCAATGGTAAAGTAACCAACCGCATCGTGCTTCTTAAGCAGGTCGAAGACGACACCATCAGCTTTTTCACAAACTACGATTCCGAAAAGGGGAGGCAATTAAGCGAGAATCCCCAGGCTTCCGTCGTTTTCAATTGGCCCTATCTGGGGCGGCAAATTAGAATTCGTGGAACCGTAGCACGTACCACTCGATCGATCTCTGAAACCTACTTCCATTCCCGGCCACGTGGTTCACAAATCGGTGCGTCCGCTTCGCTACAATCCTCGGTCGTCTCTTCCCGACAAGAACTCGATTCACGAAAAAGTACGATCGAAGACAAGCACCGCGATCAGGAGATTCCGTTGCCTGACAACTGGGGTGGGTACAACCTCACCCCGACAGAAATTGAATTTTGGCAGGGCAGGCTAGACAGGATGCACGACCGAATTCTTTATAGGTACGACAGCGGTTGGACGTCAGTGCGATTATCTCCGTAGAATAAACAGGGCTCAATCGGTGACTCGCTCGCTGGAGAAATCAATCAAGTTGTAATCTTGCTAAAAACAACCTGGGACGTGAACTACCTCATCGCTCTCGACTTCCGCTCTCAATTTTTGCTCTCAATGCTAATCGTCGATCCCGCGGCCCCATCAAAACAATTCGACTGTCCTTTAAAAAATAGCCGGTCGATTCGATTACCGCGTACCCTGGTGGCAAGCGTTGCTCAAGCTCGGCTTGATAATCTTCCGTAGTTAAGATTGCAGCTTTTGGATACCGCGAAAGAAACTGTTCCAATGACGGCCTAGCCTTCACTTTCCAAAACCCACTTCTCACTGACCAGGAACTATCGTTGGTAGCTACCAAGCCTGACGGCTCCTGCGACAATTCATAGATCGGTCGGCTCGCGTAAAACACCCAACTTGATTCCAGTCCGCCAAAGGAAGCGACCGCGACATCATCTTCGATCGCGTCTAACACCACCCGACTGGTCTGCTCTTTACCGACCGATACCGTTCCATAGCCAAACAGGCCCACACAAAAAAACAACGCCATCCCAGAAAAGATCGGAACAATCCATTGATGTCGGTTTTTGGTCATTGCATAAATCAAGCCCGCTCCACCTAGGATTGGAATCACCCCAAGCGTTGCCAGCCAGGCCTGACTTGGCAAATATTGAGCCGTTGCCCAGCCGCCGCCAATCGTGATCAACAAGCCCGCCAACAGCAAACCTCCAACAGCCGCTGCGAACCACTTCTGATCGCCCTTCGATCGACTTTCCGCGAATTGACACAGATATGTCGCAGTTAACACGGCCAACGCTGGATAACAGGGAGTCACATAACTTGGAAGCTTTGTCTGGGCAATCGTAAAGGCAACCACCTGAATACCAACCCAGCACAACATCAAACAAGCCGAAACTCTCGTACCCGACATTTCACTACGCGATCTGTCCATAGCCGTTCCGCCATTTTTTAGCAGACCAATAGCGACCGGCCCCCAAAATACAGACCAAGGAAAAAAACCAACCAGAATTGCAACCGGATAAAACCAGATTCCGCCCGAATGATTCTCAAGTGATTCTGTTGCGCGCCCGAAGTGTTCACCTAGGAAAAACATGCGTGTGAAATCCCCGTCCGTTCGTTGATCCACCATGATGTACCACGGCAAAGCAACAGCTAAAACAAGAAGCGCCCCGGTGAAAGGCCGCATTGCCCACAACGTTCTTAAAAAATGCGATGGCTGAAAAGTCCTGAAACAGTTTTCAATGAATCTCAAAACTGTCCCTCGCAATCCCCCAGAGGAATCACTGCCTCGCGTGGGCAACGCCTGAATTAACATGAACAGGCCGATCATGGCCATGGGCAATAAAAACCCAACCGGACCCTTTGCCAGCACACCCAATCCAAGCATCAGATACATCCCGGCGACATACCACCGGTTACTTGGAAACCAGACATTCTCTCGAACTAATCGAAGCTCTCCATTCTTCCTCGCAAAAGTGCCAAGGACGTATATCATTAACGCCATTGTCCCACAAAAAATCAAAACCGAATCAGGAGTTGCGGCTCTAGCCGCAACATCGAACATGAGACTAGTCGACAATGCGATCGCCGAGTAGAACGCAATCTTTGACCCCAGCAGCCGTCGCGCAAGGGCATAGGTAGCAAACGTGGTTCCAGTCGCCAAAGCCGCGGACCAAAATCTCGCCGCAAATTCATTTACCCCAAAGATGGAATAGGCGGACATAATCAACCAATACAACAAGACTGGCTTTTGATGCCTTAGCTCGTCGTTAAAGATAGGCACAACCCACTGACCTTGCGCCAACATCTCGGCGGCGCACCCTGCATTTCGAGGCTCATCTCGATCCCACAACTGAGTCTCACCAAGATTGAAAAAATAGACAACCGTAGCGATACCCAGCAGAATGATAACGTGCCAAAAAGTTTCACGCATGGATGAAAGCCTAGGTAACCAAAATACAAAACTTGTAATTTAGGCAGTTTAAATCGAAGACAAAAAGCCGACAACGGCAAGTTAGGTGCTATCGCATTTAGCAACGACAACAGGAAGACCAAGCAATTACGAATACCGACAGCGACCACTTCGCCCAACCGGCGACCTAATTTCTCAAAAAAACCTCTAGATCCTTAAAGAAATCGGGATAGGTCTTGGAAACGCATTCGGGATCTAAAATCTTAACCCCAGCCTGTCGCAAACCAACCAACGCTAAGCTCATCGCCATCCGATGGTCATCATAAGTCTCGATTTCCGCAGGTCGTGTTACCCCGGGATGAATCGTTAGGCCATCCTCACGCTCCTCTACCGTTGCTCCCAGTTTCCGCAACTCAATCGCTAGGTTTCCTATTCGATCTGTTTCTTTCACTCGATTGTGGGCGATATTTCGGACATTCGTTGGCCCCTCAACAAACAAAGCAACCGCAGCAAGCGTCTGTACGGTATCACTGACATTAGACATATCAATATCGATGCCACGCTTCGCAGGTCCGCGGACAGTCACCTGCCCCTGCCCCCACTCCACACCACACCCCATCTGTTCAAGACAATTTACAAAACCGACATCCCCCTGAAGCGATCTTTCATCTAAGCCTAGAACTGTTGCCGAACCTCCGCAAATAGCTGCAACCGCCCAAAAATAACTTGCAGACGAAGCATCAGGTTCGATTTGATAGTCGCTCGCTTGATAAGTTTGCCCGCCCCCAATTTCAAATCTTCCAAATTGCTGGTCAACTTCAACCCCAACGCCAAAAGACTCCATCACCCGTTTCGTCATTTCAACGTAAGGCCGGGAAATCAACGACCCGTCGATTTCGATAACCGTATCCTGAGTTGCCAATGGGGCAGCCATCATCAGACCACTTAAATACTGACTCGACAAATTTCCTTTGATTCTAACCGTGCCACCCCGGGAACGCTGAGTTGAAATTCGAACCGGTGGACAACCACCCGGCGAGTCAGTCTCAACATTGAGATGAAGCATCTGAAGTGCATCCACTAACGGTCCAATCGGCCGCTGCCGCATTCGCGGAATCCCATCAAGAACGTAATCGCCACCGGCAACAGCCAACACAGCAGTTAAAAAACGAATGGTGGTACCACTATTCCCAATGAACAAGTCTGCTTTTTGAGTGGGAATCAAACCTCCCACCCCCTCAATAACTGCACATGACGAAGAGGCATCATGAGAGACTGAAACCCCTACGCGATTCAGGGACTCAATCATCACCCGCGTATCATCGCTATCGAGAACTCCATTGAGAACGGATCGCCCTGAGGCCATAGCCGCGATGGGAAGCGCACGATTTGTGAGACTCTTGGAACCTGGCGGCCGAATGGACGACGCAACGGGCGCAAACACAGGCTTGATTTCCTTATAGCTATTCATGGATCCTAGTTTATTGTCTTTCCAACAAATTCATTACCCCAACTCAAGTAAAACCAACATCCGCCACCTGCAACTATGAAAAACAAAAAGCTTCACAGCCAAGGGCACACTCGTGACAGGCAAAACAATGCCCCGACATTACAGCCATCCATCCACCCAAAATCGCGTGCCAGTTAGAAGCATCAATTGCGTGCAATCCTATACCAAAACCAACGAGCCCCCAACGGAAACCACCTCCACGCAGAGCCAACATCACTAAGAAATCAGTCAACATGCCCTAATCGGACGCTGCTTCCCACAATCCAGTGCTAAACAGCGCATTCGGTTTGCCACTTCCGATGGCGAAAACTATACTTCGGGTTAAACAATCTCGGATTCCAAACGAGATATTCATTGATACCGCGATACAACCCATGGAGCCCCCGATGAACACTGGATTTAATCGTCGCCAATTTCTGGCAGCTACCGGAACCGCCGCTGCAATTGGAGCCACAGGAAATCTAGCCAAGGCTAACCTACTCAATAGCACCCCCGCCAAAAACGAATTATTCGAAATCTCACTGGCTCAATGGTCGCTCCACCGAACACTTCGCAGTGGTAAACTGGATAACCTTGATTTTGCGAAAACCGCCAAAGAAGAATTTGGGATCTCAGGTATCGAATACGTTAACCAGTTCTTCAAGGATAAAGCTGAAAACGAAAAATACCTTGGCCAAATGAAGAAACGGGCCGCCGACCACGGTGTCGAATCAGTTCTGATCATGATCGACGGCGAAGGAGCACTTGGCGACGCCAATGAGGCAGCCCGAACAAAAGCGATTGAAAATCACCATAAATGGGTTTCCGCTGCAAAATTCCTCGGCTGCCACTCGATTCGCGTCAATGCAAAATCCCAAGGTTCCTACCAAGAGCAAGTCTCACTCGCTGCAGACGGACTCGGAAGACTCTCCCAATATGCCGAAAAAATGGGAATCAACGTCATCGTTGAAAACCACGGTGGACTCTCCTCCAACGGCCAATGGCTTGCCCAGGTTATCAGAAAGGTCAACATGGACAACTGCGGAACCCTTCCCGATTTCGGAAACTTCCGCATCGGCAAAAACAAGAAAACAGGCAAGCAGGATTGGTATGATCGCTATATGGGAATGTCGGCTTTGCTGCCCTTCGCCAAAGCTGTGAGCGCTAAAAGTCATGACTTTGACGCCGATGGAAACGAAACCTCGACGGACTATTTAAAAGTAATGCAAATGGTCATGGATTCTGGCTACCACGGGTGGGTCGGCATTGAATACGAAGGTGGCAAACTGAGCGAAGCTGATGGAATCAAGGCGACCAAAAAATTGTTAGAGTCCTGCCGACAACAACTTAGCACTGCTTAATTCACGCTGCCGCAGGAGGTGCTGCCAATCCCAACAACCTAAACTACCAGCACCACCCAAACCTAACTCAACTCCAGTCCAGCGGACAATCCGCTGGACTTTTTTAATGTTTCACAGCTCATTTTCAAAAAAAAGCTAAAGAGGACACTCTGGATATGCAACTCCACCGCGTGCACACTTTTTAAGCACGCCAGGACTGCACAACAAACAAGCACGCGTGCACGGTTTATTTGCAAAACCGCCATTTCGCCATAAGTGCAAGCAGTTTAATGACATTAGTTCGACTGCTTGCCACCGGGTGATTATGGGGCTGAAGAGATGCTCAGTCGGAGCCAAGGGGCTTCGGGGAGCAAACGTTATTCAGAAACCCCCAGATATCGCACAGCGAAAGGAGTCCACTATGAACGACCTCATGATGCAAAAAGAAGGTTTTACAGGACGTTGTCAAAAAGTATTACAAGTCGCCAAGCCGCTCTTTCACGAGAAGCCGGATTGGGTCACTTTCTTCCGGGAAACCCTGGGAGTCAAAGGAGCCGCTAGGGCCGTTTTTCCATCCCAAGAGGAATACGTCCTCTTCGAGCAATCGGCTGAATTCGCCGAGATTCAGAAGATGGTCGCCAGCCTGAGAACCAGAAAAGCAGGTGGCAGCAAAAACGAAGCAACTCGCGTGATCACCGTCCGACTTCCAGAGAGCCTCCACGAAGCTCTCAAAGCCGAGGCAAGCGACCACAACACAAGCATGAACAAGCTCTGCATTTCAAAGCTATTGCAGGTTCTCGTTGAAAACGAAAAAGCAGCGAAAAACCCACCCGTTCCACGCCCCTCAACCCTGCCCTCCAACCCAGTACCCAAGCCGACTCCGTCACCACTGGCAACCCAACCAACTCCCACGACGCCAAGTCCTAATTTCCGGTCCACCTACACACCGCCAACCAACCCAGGACAACCCTTTCGGTTTGGCCAGTAATTAATTACCGGCAGACAGTAACGCAAACTTCGCATTTCGAGCACCAAAACCGAATGCGAGAAACTAACCAGAACTTCCATCCGGCCGCGACTACCGCCCAGCCTATTGGAAGGCCTGAAAGATATCCCACCTGAATAACAAACCTTCACGGGCGTCACGCCGTTGCTTCACGCGACGGCTTGACGCTTTTTTTGCCCACCTGAGACCCAATTTGATTTAAGCTACCCCCTTTCAGCCATAGCCCGAACAACCGCCCCTCAATCCAAGAAACTACCAATCGGTTTGAATAACTGGAATGTAATCATCATTGGAGCTGGAGCAGCCGGTCTGATGGCTGCCGCGAGCGCTGCTGCGCGAGGCCAGCGAGTCCTTCTTTTAGAAAAAAACAAGAAGCTTGGCGTCAAAATACTCATGTCAGGCGGCACCCGCTGCAACATCACTCACGACTGTGACGTCAAATCGATCGTTTCTGCCTTTGGCCGCCAAGGAAAATTCCTTCACTCAGCCCTTTCTGCACTGCCCCCCAAAGAAGTTATTCAAAAAATCGAGAGCCAGGGCGTCGAAACCAAAATCGAATCCACAGGAAAGATCTTTCCCGTCAGCAACAAGGCAATTGACGTCCGAGATGCCCTCGTCAACCTTGCCTTGACCGCGGGCGCCACGATTAAACCAGAACAAACCGTTCTGGAAATACGAAAGACGGGCAACCAATTCCAGATTGAAACACAAACTGATCACCTTGAATGTGACGCACTGATCATCACAACCGGGGGAAAGTCTTACCCCGGATGCGGTACAACTGGCGACGGCTACCAGTGGGGCCAACAATTTGGACACTCGATCATCGACACCGTCCCAGCACTCGTCCCCATTCTCAACGACTGCAAGTGGGCGAACGATCTCAAAGGGATCACAATCGAGCACGCTTCCGTCGATATCTGGCAACCCGAACAAAACACAGGCGACTCGGAAGTACTCACCAAGTCAGAACGAAAAGCTCGCAAGTCACGATCGCTCGTCAACCGAGACGGTTCCTTCCTATTCACGCACTGGGGTTTTTCTGGACCTGCAATACTCGATGTTAGTCGCGCAGTCGCTAGACACCCCAACCGTCGCTCACTTGAACTGATCTGTGACTTTTACCCCCAACTCTCAGTCGGCCAGCTAGAAGAATCACTTCGGAACAAAAAAACAAGAAACGGGAAACAACAAACTGGAAACCTACTCAACGAACTGTTTCCCAAACGCCTTGCTGAATCACTTATTCAATCGGCGAACATAGAACTTGAATCGCGAAACGCAGAACTTTCCAAATCCCAATTCAGCGCTTTAGTAAACCAAGTGAAACGTTGCCGGTTTTCAATCAATGGCACACTTGGCTTTGAAAAAGCAGAAGTCACTGCGGGCGGAATAAATCTAAAAGAAATTGACAGCAAGACAATGCAGTCGAAAACAACGCCAGGGCTCTACTTTGCAGGGGAAGTACTCGACTTGGATGGCCCCATTGGTGGATTCAATTTCCAATCCGCGTTCAGCACCGGATGGCTGGCCGGACTCTCCGCGGCCAGAGACACCGACTAAACAAACCGCGACTCGAATAAATCAACCACAACATCCACCATCAAAGAATATACCGGCTTAGGTCTTCGTCTTCAGCGACCTTGCCCAAACGCTCTTGAACATAAGCAGCATTGATGGAGACTTTCCCAATTTTCTGACCTGGTGCCTCAAAACTGAGTTCTTCGAGCAACCGCTCAAGAATCGTATACAACCGCCTCGCCCCAATGTTCATCGTCGATTGGTTAACCTGAAACGCGATGGTCGCCAACTCATCGATACCATCCTCGGTAAAGTCAAGATCCACTGATTCAGTCTTCAACAAAGCCTGATATTGACGCGTCAGTGAGCTTTTAGGCTCTGTCAAAATTCTGACGAAATCTTCTTTCGTGAGATCGTTCAACTCAACTCGAATGGGAAACCGTCCCTGCAATTCCGGCATGAGTTCACTCGGCTGATTACGATGAAACGCTCCTGCGGCTATGAACAGAATGTGGTCTGTATTTATATAGCCGTGCTTCGTCTGAACCGAAGTTCCCTCCACGATTGGGAGCAAATCGCGTTGCACTCCCTGTCGAGAAACATCGGTCGACTTCCCTTCCGCTGCAATGACCTTATCAATCTCATCGAGGAAAATTATTCCCGCGTTCTCAGCCAGCTCAATTGCATTTGCATTAATTTTGTCTGAGTCAAGCAACGCATCACATTCTTGCTCAAAAATAACTTTCCGCGCCGCCGTAACGGTCATCTCCTTTTTCGACCGGTTGGTTGGCATTATTTTTTCAAGCATCCCTTGGAAATCCATATCCATCTGCTCGACGCCCATTCCGCCCATCATGACCGGTGAGGCTTTTTGCTCGATCGTAATTTCGACCGTGCGATCTTCCAAGTCTCCACTGACCAACATCTTTTTCATTTTTGACTTGGTTCGCTCAAACGAACCATCTGCTTCCGCGTCTGACTCTGATTCATCGACCGTCGCAGAGAATTCGTATTTGACAGGCGCGGGACACAACAATTCAATCAGCCGTTTATTAGTCCTTTCCTCTGCCTCTTGCTTTACGTTCTCACGCTGAGAAGCTCGCACCAGTGCGATCGAATTATCAACCAACTCACGAACCATACTCTCAACGTCGCGCCCGTAATACCCAACTTCGGTATACTTGGTCGCCTCAACCTTAATGAACGGAGCCCCGGTGAGCTTAGCCAACCGACGTGCGATTTCCGTTTTTCCGACACCGGTTGAACCAATCATCAAGATATTTTTTGGCGATACTTCATGCCGCATCTCGTCAGACAATTGCTGGCGACGCCAACGATTTCGAATAGCAATGGAAACAGCACGTTTCGCCTCGGCCTGACCAACGATATGACGGTCGAGTGCAGAGACAATTTCTTTCGGGGTCATCGGATTCATAATACAAACAACCTAAACGGTCACTCTATTTCAATTCTGTAGTAAGTAAGAAGTCTATTCACCATCGAAACGCTTCACGGGAACGCCAGCAAGCCCAACTAGCTCAATTGAACAACTACCCCGGCACTCAATCTAGGCTGGGCAATTAATTTCTTCGACAACGATATTAGTGTTGGTATAAATGTCAATTCCGCCGGCAATCGTCAACGCTTCGCGAACAATTTCTGAAGCGTTTAAATTGCTATGAGCCTTGAGAGCTCTCGCCGCTGCGATCGCATAATTGCCCCCGGAACCAATGCCAACAATCCCATCCGTCGGCTGAATCACGTCGCCCGTTCCACTGATTAGCAATGTATGCTTACCGTCGGTAACGGTTAAAAGAGCCTCCAACTGCCGTAACATTTTGTCCATCCGCCACTGCTTAGCTAATTCAGTGGCAGCACGGACGATGTTGTTCGGCGAGTCTTTTAACTGCGACTCAAACCTCTCCATCAACGCAAACGCATCAGCACTGCTACCAGCAAAACCGCACAGAACCCGACCGTCCAATAGTTTTCGAATCTTCATGGCATCCGCTTTCATTACGGCTGTTCCAAGTGTGACCTGGCCGTCTCCTCCCATCGCAACCGTCTCGCCATGATGGACAGTTAAAATCGTAGTCGCGTGTATTTTCATTGCATCGGTCATCTATAGTCTCTTTTCAAAGCGGCTTTGCATACCCTACAGTCTACTCCATTCAAGAATATCCTCCAGCATGGTGGAACGAAAAACTCAAACCAAAGCACGCATGCACCAAACCAACGAAGCCCAACAATCTGGCTGACTTTATTAAGCTGGCACTTGCCTCAACACGCTCAAACTTCCCATAATCTAGTTTGAATTAAATCAACAATCCTCCGCAACCTAAGCCAAACAATGAACTCAAACGATGATGCCAGTTTTTCTTCGTTCCGAAGCCCATTGCTGATGAATGGCGACGACACAGCAATTCTTATCATTGACGCACAAGAAAAACTGATGCCTTTGATTCAGAATCATAATGAAATCCAAACCAATATCATCAAACTGCTCCGAGCCGCAAAAGCACTTGGAGTTACCACCGCAGCCACTGAACAATATCCTCGCGGCTTGGGAACAACGGTAGAGCCAATTCGAAATGAACTGGAGCCCAGTGAATTTTTCCCCGATCGCCGAAAAGACAATGTTCAGCTGCCGAGAGTGCGACGGCTTACTCACAAAACTATCAAAATCCGGAATCCAGAATTTACTGCTCTGCGGGATCGAAACCCATATCTGCATTGCACAATCAGCAATGGATTTAATGTCACTTGGATTTCGGACCTTTATCTGCGCCGATGCAGTCGGATCTCGAAACACTCTCGACCACCAACTCGGCATTAATCGAATGGAGAGCAATGGTGCTGTCATCACAACTACAGAAGCTGCGATCTTTGAAATGTGCGTGGATTCAAAAAACCAGGCGTTTAAAACAATCTCAAAACTAGTCCAGTCGAAACTTTGAAACGGTTCCGTGGGCCAGTTTGTGATTATCGCAACGAGCTACTTTTCTTCTGGCTTGGGTTTCCGCGGCGATCGCTCTGACTTCTGCTTCAACTCAGCTTCGTCCATTTTTTTTATGGTGCCAAACAAGTGACCACCAACGCCACCGCCCTCTCCGAGGTGAGCCCAAGTCCCTGCGTACTGCCCCTGCCGAATTAAGACGCGTGCGTCAAATGTTCCAAACCCGGGGAAAGTGACCCGGTCAACTGTAATCACAGGCGTTCCCCCGGCAAATTTTATCTCAATCGGAGGAAGCGGCAGTGTGGCATCCTTGCCTCCGTACTTAATTCGAGCAATCAGATTCCAATAATCACCTTTGGCACCCTTCTCCGCTTTAATGATCTCATAAGTTTCGGTCTGATTCCCTTTCACTCCCGTCATCGAAAACTGCCCTTTCCAGCGAGTCCCAGTTAGGTACTTTGCCAGTTTATCGTGAAGCGCGTTGGTTTCTGCGGAAACTGCCGACTCTTGCGAACTGCCGGCGGGCCGGGTTTCACTCTTTTTGACAGCTTCTTGGCCCCAACCCTCGGTTGGCACACTCAAGGCGCACGAAACCGAGAACAAACCGAAGACAAACAGCCTTCCGACGGAGTCCATCAACCCTAAATTGCGTTCACTAAATATCATCATTCCACTCCAATAACAGTGTTCCACGCTGTCGCCACAGGACAGCTGGCGGTTTCGCAGGCAGAAAGCTCACCGCCTCTATCTTAATGCGAG
>Ga0214477_100269_pt1 | contig 37183 bp, 32 predicted proteins | sample M1_20Mar14CPVII9_FD_165058 | JGI IMG/M metagenome (GOLD analysis project Ga0214477, IMG submission 165058) | Marine eukaryotic communities from Monterey Bay, California, United States - M1_20Mar14CPVII9sort6BwellC16 | ecosystem: Environmental > Aquatic > Marine > Unclassified | place: USA... | reverse complement strand
CTCTATTCTCTTCCTCTTCTAAGGTACCAAATTGGTATGTAGTGTTGTTTCTTCTTGGTGGGTTCCTTGTGCTATGGCGGTGATGTATCATTACATTCAGCAGCAGATAATTCAATACCCTTATTGAAAATGAGTGTATCAACAGCATTATCAATACGTTCTCGTTCATTTTTGCCAGTTGCATTTTTTAGTGCTAGCTCAATTTGTTCATCTGTAAAAGATTCGTCCTTGTATATTGATTGGGATAATACCTTGTTGACTTTGCCTATTTGGCTATTGCTTTGACGACTAGAACGTCGTGTTGATTGCTTTTGTGAAGAAGACATGGTCAAGCACGGCCGTAATAGTAGAGTAGCGCAATGTTGGCTTCTGTGTTTTGTTGTTGAGACATGGGCTGTTGGATCGCCATTGAATCAAATTTCGAGCTCCGCAATAAACTCACTAACAAAAAGAGGTAATTCCGGGGCGGCCTTCCCTGCAATATAGTATACATATAAAGATGTCTATGGATATAGATAGTAGTAGTGCGATGAATATGGATATTGATGATGAACCATCTAACCGCCGTAGCACAAGGAACCCACCAAGAAGAAACAACACTACATACCAATTTGGTACCTTAGAAGAGGAAGAGAATAGAGATAGTAGTGATGAAGAGGGTAATAATGAAGAGGAGGATAGTAGTGATGAGGATAGTAGTTATTCGGATAGCAGTGCAGATGAGGATGCAGATAATCCTTTTTATACTTATACTATAGATAATGATGGTATCGATATAGAAGAGTGCGATAATATCCAAGAAGATGAAAGTAATGTACCTTGCGATGATGACGATAAGAAGATGCCATCTACTACTTCGTCATCACAGTATATCGGTGAAGAACAGCCATTTGTAGGCGGCAATGGTACGAAATATACCGCAACATTATTGCAAGAGAATGGAGTACCATTCAAGGCCAACAAGGCCAAATCAACGGAACGTAGTTGTTCAGCGGAATATCTTTGTGGTGGATATAAATTTGGTATTAACTGTTGTGGTGGATCTTGCATTGGAGCTAACCAGTGGAAAATTGTAAAAGAGTCGGAAGGCAGGCGTAGTAGGAGGTCGGATCATGGTACAACAATCATTGCTTGCGCATTATTTGGAAAAATGAATGGATTAAAGAGTGATGCCAGTAATCAAGTGGGTGAGATAATACCATGTAAGAATGTTGAATTGAATGAACAACCAGTAATAGTACGAACAGAAATGCAAAATATTGCCAACGATAAACTCGTCAACAGACCTGTTCCTCTTATGGGAGGAGATGTCAATTTAGTACATGAAGCAGCAAAGGCAGGCTTCAAATATCTTGCTCACAAGATGGGTGACAAAGATTCATTGAATGATTGGATACAGCATGAAGAATTAAATGGGAATGTTCATGAAGGGGTTGATCATGGCTTATTTCTAGTTGCATCAAAAACGCGTGGTAGTGAAAATCTAAAATCAAATGTTGGAATAAATAGGGTATGTTGGGATATGATGAAAGAAACAATAAAATCTCAGCCTCGGTTGAACCGCTTCGTGGAAAAGTATGAGAAGCATAACAATATCAGTTCCTGCTGGTTGGTACAATACGCACGAAAGCAAGATGATAAGCCTGTTGGTAGTAAGAGGAAAAGTGCACCAAAGGGAGGATACAAGAGGCAAGGCAATAAGAAGGTAAAGACGAGCAAACAAGGAGGAAGGAAGAAGGGGCGTGGTAAGAGGAAGAGGAGGGGTCAGAAGAAGTGGGGTCGGCACAAACTACATGCAGATGGTCAATACTGTGGAATGAGTCGAGCCATACTTTCTTTTGGTTGCAAGCAAAAGATAATGAGAATTGTGGACAGAGAAACGGGGCGGTGGTTTGATGTATTAATTCAGCATGGGACCATTATCGAAATGAGCAGGCTCGCTGGGGGGGTCAATGACAAGCGTTGGATGCACGAGGTACGCAATGCTCAAGGGTCATACACATTGGTCATTGAGTTCTCACCAAAGAAGAACTAAACAGTGATCTTCTGCAGGTGACAAAGGAGTGTAATGGATAATGGAAGTGTGTGTGATTGAAGGGATCCTAGTGTATAATATGAAGCTTAAATGTCTTGTGTTATAAATAAATTCATCATCCTCGTCATCTTCTTGTAGATTTAGGTTGCACGTTACTTATTTAATAATGGACAATTCCAACCAGATGGATTAACTAATACAGCACGTAAACGTGATGAACAAGGGTTTACGGTAAAGGCTGATCGACAGACATTTCGTGGTGGTGCCGGGTGGGATAGTCCTGTAGGTAATACAGCAATACGAGCTGAATTTGCAGAATTAATGAAGCAACTACGTGTCCAGCTTTCTACGGAATTGAACAGACCAACATTGGCAGTTGATGGGGAATATAAACATGAAATTACATACAATTGGTACGAGGTCGGTGCCAAGTTGGGTAGGCATTTAGATGAGCATCACGAGGAAACGAAGGGTACCAAGTGAGTATTATGTGCATTTTCTATGTGCTCTTGTGCACAAGATGTGTCCTAATGTTATATATACCCTTCTATATATACGAATACTCTACAGAGGATGGATGATGCCAACTAGACGAAGTGTTACATGGTTAGTATATTTAAATGATGGATGGCAAGGAGAAGAGGGTGGGGCATTACGATGTTTCCCTCGAAGTGATGATGCCAGAGCAGCAAATAATGTACAAGTTGGTTGTCATGAGGGCAATTTACAAGTGGGATGGCTCAACAATGATTCAACACCTGTGTTTCTAGATGTCTTTCGTGAAAGTGGTGGAGCAGCATTATATCAATTAGTATCGTCAACAGAGGGTAGTGATATATCTTCAAATGAACGACAAATCCTATCAGTACAAGACTTTAACGTTCCAGGACAACCGATTGACTTTTCAATATTCCTAAAGGATGAGGTGAAGGATAAATTCGAACAGATTAGTACTAGCAGATTAGATCCACGATTTGCTACGGCATCCACCAGTGCCTCTGGTAACACTACACCCACTCATGAGTTTGACTGCACAGATGAAAGAAATATATTAGATATTCCACCGATCGGTGGTACTCTGGTCGTCTTTGATTCCGTTAGTTTACCACATTTAGTACGAGAAGTAACAGGGAAGAGACAAAGGCTAGCGGCTACTGGTTGGTTTCACGAGGATAGTCAATTTGCAATAGAAATGTAGAGATATAATTTAAGGTCTTACATCTCTATCTAATAGGTGATGATATAATCTAGCTCCTTTCATGGAATGTCGATATACACAAATTGAATAAAGATACCTATACATTCATGTCCAAGAATGATACCGGCTTTAGTTTCGTGTCTTCCACCTTGGCTTCTTAGTTCTGCCATCTCTTTTGGGTTGTGCGTTTGAATTGACATTCTTCTCTCCTTTGCTGACAAGCAAACCCTCTACTCCCTTCAATCCCATCTTCCCCACCATATTCTTACCAAGTACAGGCGGTGATCTAAAACCCATCGATGACGAGAAGTCATTAGCAATCTCAACAAGCTTCTCCTTCCTCTTCATTCTCATACGTTTCATTTGTCCGAGATAATATCCAAGGAAGGCCTGATATGCACCCTCTCCACTTTTATTCAATACTTGATCTCCATTCTGAACTCGATCCAGCAATGATTGCATGGTCTCATCAGTCTCATCTAATGTAGACTTGTTTAATAGATCTATCAGCTCTTGATTCTTTCCAATCTTGATCTTTTTCAATTCCTCGAGGAATAATGATTCAAATGGTCCTAGTACTAACCACCCTTTACCCTCGGCACCAGCCCTTCCCGTACGACCAAGTCTATGAATATATTGTTCTTTACTAGACGGCATGCCAAATTGAACTACGTGGGACACTCCGGGGTAATCCACTCCCCTAGCGGAGACGTCACTAGTAAAGAGGATACCCGAAGATGCCTCTCGGAACTGATTAGAGACTCTATTTCTATAACCTTGTGACTTCTTGGAATGTAATTCCATGACTGGTAATTTGACAACCTCATTAAACAAGTCAGCAAAGAATGATACCATTCGAGCAGTTGGGAAGAATACTACAACCTTATTACCCCCTCCATCATCTTCATTAGCTTCCTTTACTACCCGGATGATAGATGGCACATAATTGGACATGGAAGGTATAATGGCATGACTTTGCTCAACGTGGATATGAGTTTGTGTGGATTCTTCTCCAGAACCACCATCTTTTATACAATCTACCTCAACATAATCATCTTTCATTGTCTTTCTCATAATCTCCTTCAAGGCCGGAGGGACAGTAGCCGAGAAGAGTAATGTTTGTCGTTTATGTGATGATCCGAGGTAGTTTAAGATTTGTTGTATCTCTCTTCTAAATCCCATGTCAAGGAGTTGATCCGTCTCGTCCAAGACTACGACTGGCGTTTTCGACATGATCTTGCTAAATTTCCGTCCATTAATATTGTTTGCAGTTTGTAACAAGTCTTTCAGTCGTCCAGGAGTTGCAACTAATACTGTAGGAAGGTTCTTCTTCAGCCGACTAACATCTCGTGTCGTCTTGGTTCCGCCAAACACAACTTGTACACTCATATCTCTATGAAACGTAAGGAGCTTTTCAGCCTCGTCTCCAATTTGAGAAGCCAACTCACGTGTCGGTGATATTACCAGTACACCCACATCTTCGTCATTATTATATTCTGGACTTCTTAATACTCGTTCAATTGCAGGTAATAGGAAAGCTATTGTCTTGCCGGTGCTGATGATGAAATAATACATGAGATACAGCAGACAATATGCAGAACAAATTTGAACATATTATGATATGCACAAGAAAGTCAAATACACAACACTCACCCGGTACGAGCCCTACCCAACACATCTTTACCTGACAGTGCTGCATCAAATGTCTTAGATTGTATTTCAGTCATACTAACTAATCCCAATGTTTCAACTAATGCTCTTTTAGTGGCCGGGTGTAAGTCAGTCCTTTGTGCAAATTCAATGTTGGATAACAGTGAAGCATCTTTATTAGTTGATACTTTCTTCTTCTTTGTCACTGCTGCCGTCTTCTTCTTTGATACTACTGCCTTCTTCTTTGCAACTGGTACCGATGATTCTCGTTCAGAGTTTACATTAAGCAACCAATCAATATGTATAGCCTTCGGTTCACTACCAGATAATTTACGTCTTTGTCCAATTAGCAGCTCTGTAACCTTTGCTGGACTAACTTTTAAGTTGGTGGCTAGCTTTGCTAATTCCTCTTCTCGATTCTTGTTTGCAATTGCATTTAGTTGGGTACTTGTTATCTTTGATTCGAATGTCAATTGAGAGGAGAAAGCACTAACTGAAGGTAAAAAGTGATGGATTGTTATGATGAAAATTATTGATAAGATATATCTTGCAGTGGCTAGCTTGCGCATGAGATTGACAGCCATCATTATAATAATAAAGATCTATAAGCTATACGGTCGGTAATCGATCGAAGAAGCAATGATAGACTATCTAGATCGACGGCAGCATTGCATGGTGACGAAGTGAAGATGAGATGGCCGTCTGGCCGATGGCATAGTTTTCACACACTACCAGAAACTCCAGTTTGGATCACTAAATGCATGCTTTTGCAATTAACGGTATCTTTTTATGAGAGTGTATGGAGAATTCAAATAAGTAGCAACAACCGGACGCCGAGAAACATCCTCAATCAACTCAATATATACTTACTATAATGATACGTCAAGCTGCTATATCCCTCGGTCGAAGAGGAGGGGGCATATCCTATCGTCAATCATTGCCGAAATGTACACAAACACTCATTCAAAATTCAACACTTAAAATTGGTGGTTGTAGACGACAAAATAGACTACTTACAACTAAAACAACTACATCTTCTACTACGCCAAAAGTATCAACAAAGGATAAAGGACAAGAAGCTCTTGAAAAGTCTCAGAGGTTACATGCTGAATTGAAAGAGGTGAGTATATACTTTTTTATATGCTTCTCACTTTGTATACTCAACATCAATATCTCACATATATACCAAAATATACCAATAGATGATTGAAGCACAAAAACAAAAACAATTAGAAGAATTAAATAAGCCATACGGATCTAATTTTATAGCATTCATCAAATCATCTAAACCAGAAATTGTGAACATATTCTTTGCTTTTGTTTGTGTATTACTGGCATATCAAATTCATGGTATGCGTGCCAAGATACGTCAGTTATTAGCTGAAAAGGAGGGAAAGGATGATGAGATTAATACGTTGCGTGGTATACTTGCCACTTTATCGTCGGAGGGTAGTGTTAATAATGAACAAGATGAAGCAGAAGATGACAATAGTACAAATACATTCTCGGCTAAGTTAGCAGAGAAATGCGCTAACATCATAGGCAATATCTTTACCCAATCTGAAAAGCGTGTAGGGTATAGTTGGATACTAAGTAAAAAACTAGCTTCTGGTGATAGACTAGAAGTTGATAATGTCATTGATCAGTTACAACCAGTGATACTATCAGAGATCCAAGAAGTGGTAGGTGATGCTGCATACAACGAAGAGGAGTTGAAAGAACGTCGTGTTAAGGCTTTGAATGTTGATCAAGAGGACAGTACTAGTATGTTAGATAATGGTACCAGTACGAGTAATGCACAAATGGGTGATTTAATGCAGGTTCTAGAAGAGGTGCACAATCAAGATTTAACAGATGGACAAAGTGATAAGAAGGACAATGAAGAAGATAGCAAAAGCAGTACAAAAGTTAGAAGAACAAGGTATGCTATTTAAGATAAAATCAGCCCATTATAACGTTAATGATTACAGCTTATAACTACTCTCTTGGCTAAACTTATCTTCAAGCCCACTCGGTAGCCTTTAGACCTACAGTACCAAGCTCTTCCAACTTTTGAAATGCCTTTGCAAAGTCTTTAAAGAACTGAGGTGAATCTTTGGCATAAATGTTGACAAACTTTTTAAACTTAGCATCTTGAATCAACACGAGGTCTGTTGGGAGCATCATCAAAGACTTGCCACCATCTTCATATTGGTATGGTCCCTTCCACTCACGCTTTGTCCAAGAAGCAGTATTCAACAATGAGAAGTAAAGATTGTTAAACATAGTTGGTGTTGGTGTCCAAGGCCCGTCATATCCCGATGCAGTTGTATGACAACGACCAAGCGCATGTGCTCCACTTAATGCCACAATCTCTTGATCGTTAAACCCCATACGATTAAAGATGGTGCGTAAGTGAGCAGCATCACTTGGATCACTTCCTGCCTCACCGCTATCTGCATTGGGTAATCGACCATCGGGTGTTACCGCAGAAGCATCAAGAGCATCAACTCTGCCAGAACTCCAACCAATAGTAGGCCCACCCAACTCCTTAATGGCAACAACACCTCCTAAAGTATACAAGTCAGCATAACTTAACGAATCGCCGTATTTCTTTTTAATTTTTTCCATCCAAACTACAGCAGTCGATCCCAATCCTGCATTCCCTCCGTGTGCTAGTTCTTCCTTGAATCTGATGGTACCCTGTCCACTTCCACCGTCTTTACTCATTTTGTCATATGTACCAGAACTATGCCATGCCTATACCAATGTCAGTTAAATAGATTAGATATACGAGAGTCGACGTTAAAGATTAGAGACATATAAGATATGTATTGTATTGTATTAGATATACGAGAGTCAACATCAATATACAAAGAGTGAGACATATAAGATATGACTATGATACTCACAAGACGAACCAATGTAGGTCCTTTGTCTGGATTCTTCTTGATAATATCAGCAATATCTGCGGCTACTGCCTTGTAATCAACATCCCCACCATCTGCATGTGCAAATGTAGGCTTAAATAAACAAGCCAAACAGGCTACAGTTGATGTTGATAGGAAGGCACGTCGCCCATCAACTCCATTTTCATCATTTGATTTTGTTGTTGTGTACAGTGCACTGCCGACGGTGGTCGTTTTAGTAGCCGTAGCAGTAATACTGGGTGGTACAAAGGCATATACCGATTGACCTGAGAGAAGAGTTAAGCACGAGAGGACCTTTGTTAGCATCATAATCTATTCTATGCAATGGTGTTCAACTCAACATCAACATCAACTTGCTTGATAGAAAAAGATCCAAAGATATGTGGTATCCTTTCAACTCTCGGATGTAATCATCAATAGTGACTAGTGACGACGACGATGGCGTCCAACTTTATATCATCACTAGACAACAAAGATGGTCATCAATCACTAAATCAAAAGCATGGTAGTACTAACAATAACATGCATAACAGCGGCGGCGGTGATCAAAAGGCGGTAAAGTCAACAGCAGACACCGCAATACTACATAAACTTTCATGTGTCGAGAAGGGATATTATGACGATCCATACATACATGGTATGTCACTTGGTGCTTCTGGATTAGTCAATAACAATAATAGTAGTAGCAGAAGAAGTGCGGCAGTGAATTCTACCGAGCCGATAATACGAAAAGGAACACATGCTCGTGTCAAGGCTGTAGAACGAGCTATTGATGCATTCTTATCCTTGACAGCATCAAGTGGCAATACAGGCAGCAAAGACAAAGTATCATTGAAACGACAGGTTGTCATATTAGGTGCTGGTAGAGATACAACCTATCTACGATATCGTTTCCAACAAATGAATAATGATGATATCATTCATACTAATGTAAATTGGTATGAGGTTGATCATGAGAGTATCATTGTACAAAAGGCACATACTTGGTTACCAAATTGTATACCAAAGGATTATGATTGTAAATGTTATTCAAATGGCGATAATCATGATGATATAGATCGGGTTGTTTCATATAATGTTAGTATTACACCCAAGGATACAACATATGAAAATGATAAACAACAATGTAGTTCATCATCATCAAACTATCATCTAATTGGACATGATTTACGTTCATCTCCATCTAAATTATTTGATATATTAACACAACACAAACATGGATATGATAAGTCAATACCAACATTGTTTATATTGGAATGTGTTGTTATGTATTTACCAGATGATGCCTCGAGAGACTTGTTACGGTATATTGCAAATAGACCAAAAGAAACAGAAGAATCAAGTAGTGATGAAGAGAAGCCATTTGTTGCGGTAGTAATGTATGATCCAATACCATCGAATGATAGATTTGGTCAATTAATGATTGATAATTTGCAAAAGGTTGGTATAACAGGAAGAGGAGGTAGATCAAAGGGCGGTCAACAACAGCAACAGAGAAGCAACAGCAACAATATAGATGAAGAAGACAGTACATCGCCACAGCTTAGTTTAGAAACAACACAAACATTATCAGATCAACTTACAAAACTAAAACAATGTGGATTTAACATTGCAACAGGATGTGATATGATGGCTGCATATGATTATGGAGTTATATCATTAGATGATCGTAGAAGAGCATCAAAATGTGAAATGTTGGATGAATTGGAAGAGTTTGTGTTGTTGATGAAACATTATTGTTTGTTGGTTGGAGTTTCATCGTTGTCTCCCAACGGAAATGATAGAAGTGACGACTGTATTGGGTATCAGCTCTGTTCTGTTGGTGAAGATTCTTTGATTGGATTTAGAGAAGGACGGTCCATGGTTGCTCGTAGACGATAGTATCAAGAATTGACGACCATCGTGGATCGTGGCTTAAGTTGGTACATGGGTATCATGGCTTTACATCCAAAAGGAGAAGTAAGAATAGAAACCCAATACTAAAAGAGTTTGTCGACGAGACATAGTGTTTGCTTCTTTCTATTCTATAACATTAGCCTTACTTTCTATTAATAACATGAGGTATAATCAAAGATCTTCAAACCAAGAGTTCATATATACATCAACAACTTAGTTCATCAAGTTCTCGATAATTCCCTTGTGGTTGACTAATTCCTGGGCCATGAAACCACTAGCGGCAAGCATAGCAAGACGTCCGTTCTGTAGCTCCTTAGTTTGCATGGTGAAGAACTCTTCCTCATCAGCAGGCATAAGTCCCAAAGGATCAAATCCAAGATTTCCTGGAACATATTCATCTCTAAGCTTTCCTGGTTGATCATAACGAACCTTGGATGGTTCAACCCAACCAGCCTCGGCACGGTTAACTTCAGCCTTGGCAATTAGAGCACCCAATAAGCAGTACAAGATGGGGTTAACCTGTAAGAGTTGGTCGATAGCTGGTCCTGTTATCTCTCCGTTGAAAAGAACAGTCTTTGACTCAACAGCCTCTCCAACAAGGAAACCAACAGTGGCAAGCATGGCAACACGTCCTATCATTCGATATATGGTGGTATTGTAAAAAAGAACATAAGATGTGAGCATTTTTTTAATGATACAATACGAATATATGATTTGCAATATAACTAATACTCACCATGTGTAAGCTCGGCCTCGCGGTATTTACGAAGACCTTCCTCATCAGCCTTCTCGGCAAATCCAAGAGGATCCCAGAATCCAACAGGGGCAAGAGCTCCAGGAATAGTATCAATAGTGAAGGCATTCATGGCGGTGGATGAACGAGAGTTGGAGGAGGGGGCAAAAGCAGCGGCAGAGCCGGCGAGAGCAGCGATTGAGGCAAGTTTCATCATGATTATAGTAGTTGTTGTTGTTGTTATGTATTCGAATTGTAATTTATGAGAACAAATGAATGGCGTTGATTGGGCTGAGTTGTTACAGTACATCGTCATCAATAATCTGATGTGTTGATATTAAAAATATACCGAAGCCTATAGTAAGGTTTCGGACGTGTGTTTGTATGTAAATTTGTGCAATAACACACTATAGGCCACCGATTTATTGCCAAGAGTAAAAATGACTCATCCATCTACTCAGCCCACAAAATATGTGGTCGGTCGAGCTCGTCATCTACCATTAAACTATCATGTTATGTGGCAGAAAGAAGCCAGTTTAGTTGGCTGCATGAATAGGGTGTGTGGCAATGGGATGAGAGTGTTTGTTTGCAACACACAAGGGACGGTAGAGTATTAGTATTAGTGCCAGTGCCTGCCTGCTACAATATCATCTTACAGTTTCCATAGGTAGCGTCAAAATGAATTAAACAAATCTACATAGTATGTAGATAGTAGATGATGTTAGTAGTATAATAATGTGTACAAAGAGAAGAGTACTCAACAATCAACTGAGATACACCTCTACGAAAAATGATAGAAGCAATAAGATGGGTCTATTTGGTACTCTTTAGTCGATTTAGTGTTATATGGATGGATTGTTCTTGATATTCAACAGTATACATATTAAATGATATTATATTATGAGGCAGGAAGAAACTTTACAATCACATTGCAACAAGGGAACCCGTATACATATGATATCTGAGACTGGACTAAACTCATTAACATATTTAAGAAGATACTCGGATTTTGGCAGTTCAGGTCCTTTGGCAAGTGATTTAGGATTTAGGACTAGGAGTATGGAGGGTTGCTAGTGGCTTTATCATCTTACAACAGAAAACATCATTGGGTTGAAAATACTATACATAACAAATTACAGTCTCGATTGTACATTGACCTTCTCCGTAGAGCTAATGTTCCCACTGCTACTTCTGCTCTTGTTTATAAATGATCTTATCTCTTGTTCACATATATCTGGCCTCTGTGTATGATGGTACATCCAATGCCCTGCACCATCAATTCTGACAACACGACAATCACTTGTACCCCGCCTCTCCTCCTGTTCTAACATTGCCAAACTTCTCCGATCATGAAACATTGCATTCTTTTCCGACCCATACATGTATAATATTGGTGTTTCTTTCAAGGTCAATGGCAATGATCCATAAGCTAATGCTTGTTTATTGTATATAAATGCTTGGAATAAGTGATAATACGGGTAGAACGTATACATCATATGCTTAAGATTCATCTTCTTTTCCCTCACTACATCGCCATCTATTCTTCTTGTTGGCTCCAATCTTAATAGTTTGACAAAGCCGTATAGAATTCCAAATGTTACTATTGCAATATGCACAGAGATATATCTCATTACTGCAAAACTAATTGCAAATGTTCCTCGGTATGCCAAGTAGACGAGCTGCTCATGATTGGTATAGGGAGTCAAATGTCTATATTGTGTATCGCTTTTTCTATGCGGTTGCATTAATACATCTAATAATATGACTTTATCTGGTTTGTGTTCAGTAAAGTACTCTTCTTCGATTGATCTGTTAACAAACATACATCCAGTTAGTACCCCAAAGTCATGAAAGATTGTTGTGAATTGTGGTCTATGTCGATCGTCATTATCAATTTTATTCGATGTTGTCTTGTTGTATTCAATAAATAACTGTTTTGCCGCCTCTCGTATACAGCAAGTTACCTCATCAAATGTATATCCTTGTCTTTTATACTTAGTTTGTTGATATGATTCATAATCAAATCCTGGCCAACATGTTATTCCAACAAAACAACCATCATCATGTTCGGTAGATGTTGCAAGTTGTTTTGCAAGTGGTGTAAATGGCCCATCTGCCACTCCATCCGGCCAACCACCACAGTATAGAATGACATTTCTTGATGTTCTTTTGCCATATATATGGAGCAATCCTCCACCAATATCATTGCCTGGAATGGGGTATTGTATGATTGTTGGCTTCATGGATAGTTGCAAAAGCACAAGTTGTAAAGTTGTGAAATAATCTAACCTCCTATATGACTGTTTTGTATAATTCCAAGTACACTACCATAGCTTTACAAATCTTATCTCACCGCTGTATTCTCCTGTATTGCGCTTTTACAAATCTTTATTTATCTGATCGGTACAGTACGTTTGACTTGAACTGGTAACCTAATCTAGAAAAATACTAATTTCGATGAAAATAGTGCCCAAACATTGTTGTACGTGCTCTATAGATGCATTGTGCAAGTTGAAGCGTTAGAAAATATTGGATAATGGTGGAGTTATGGACGTTAGAAGATCGCTGCTTACCTTAGTGTTTCTACGTAAAAATGAATTTTTGAGTCCAAGAAAAAAATCGATACCCCTTAATTGGGAAGCTTATATCTCAGCATCTACCCTACTAATCACCATATTTGAAAGTTATATCCTATTCTACGCAACCTGGGCTATAGGAAGTAACTGGCTTTGAAGTCGTAACTCCAAAAACGGCCGAGAAATAAGCTCCCCAAAATACAAGTTAAACGTACTGTATCCTATAAGGATACCTGAATCTCTCACTCCTCTTCCTCTTTATCATGCTCTGCTATATGAATCTAATGCCCTGTAAGCATAGGATGTACCTCTCTGATACATTTTCTAAAGATGTTTGATACGATAAGATGTCATCACTTACGGATGTATTGGTATAAAGTTTGAAGGATACCGTGCCGGTCATTAAAAATTAAGCTCACATCTTATGTTCTTTTTTACAATACCACCACAAGTGTTAAAACTATAATCTACATTGGATTGCACTTCAAACATCTCCCTTCGTACACCGCACCTGGCACAGTTATTGGAGTTGACTTGAACATGGTCTTATTGAAACACTTCTGACCACAAACTTCGCATTCTCCTCTCATCTTCCTCTGATCTTTAATCTTTGAGGCGTCGGCACCCACATTGGCTATATCTCCCCCCAGCTGAGCCATTTGAGCAGCTGTCATACTCGCACGCATCGTACTTGTACGCATAGAGCCTCCTCTACCAGCACGAGCATTGCCTCTAGCCCTGCTGCCAGCCCTGCCCGATGACATGAGGGAGGTCTTACTATCAGCAAGACGATCAGCCCCTTTCTTCTTCTTGCCCCCCTTCTTGCCACTTCTCTTGGAGGATGTTTTCGATGGAGAGCTAGAAGCAACAGACATTGCAGCATCTGCTTCATCTTCTACCACATCAGGTACCGCAACAGCATCTGACGCCGAAAAGGCCAGTAACGCCTTAATCTTTGCCTCCCGTTCAGCTTGCATCTTATCCTTCTTCTTCTGATCATCTCGTTCTTGTAATATCTTGTTAAGCTCATTGGTTGACTTCTTGGTTACCTTGCACCGAAGTAGCTCTAATTTCTTGAGTGTTGAGTTACTCTGTCTCAACACTTTGATAAATCCCTTACCTGTATCGTCTGTGATACCCTTGTTGCTATTCAAACGTAGCTCTACTATAGTTTCATTCTCCACTAACGCAAGTACCAAGGATACAGCCATGGAGTCTTCAATGTCACAACGTGATATGGATAAATGTGTGATGGTAGTGTTCTCTTCTAAGGCTTCAAATAAACTCTCCCAATCTTCTGGTTTGATCTTCTTCCGTCCATCAAGTTTCAAAACAGTGAGGGATGGTTCGTCATCATTAAGCATCTTGATGAGTCTTTTAATTGGAGTTCTATCAGTTGGAATATCATCTAAGGGATTGTCAGTTTCATTATTAGATTCAACGGCATTGGCAGGGGCGGCAGGAGTAGACTTGATTTGGGGTGGTGGTGGTGCTGCTGCTGCCGCTTTCTTGACGACTCTCTTCTTTCGTGGTGTGTTAGTTTCAACAGTTGGACTTTGGGCTCCTTTCCTTGTTGGAACAGAAGCACTACGCTTCTTGGCGGCAGCGGCTGCTGCTCGTTGTCTCCTGGCTGCAGCCGCTTCTTTCAACTTAGCTTGTCTACTAGCAGCTATATCCTTCTTATTATTACCACCTCTGCTCATTCCCGACCGTTGAGACAAATCCATATCTTTTGTGCCTCGACTTGCTGCCGTGCTCTTTGTGCCTCGACTTGCTGCTGTTCCCCTGGTCCCTCTAGATTCTTTCGTTCCTCTACTTACCGCAGATTCTTTCGTTCCTCTACTAACTGCAGATTCTTTAGTTCCTCTACTGCGGAAACTCTCATCTCTACTCATTCCTCTACTCATTCGCCCACTACGATAGCTGTCATCATGGTTAGTTGGAGTACTTCTACTCAATCGGCTTCTATGTGATCGATATGACTCAAGGCTCATGGAACGTAACGAGTTATCATTCCGATATGACAAGTCTTCGTCGGCCCTATTTGAATTCTTGGATCGTTTACTAAACTTTCCACTGCGGTATGAACCACTCCTATAAGATTCGAGTGATGCTGAGCGTATAGGTGACTTGGAACGTCTCTCTCCTGATCCTGATCTAAATGAAGATGATCGTAAACTATCATTGTTCGTGCCTCCGGAATGATGACCCTTGCCGGATCTTATTGAAACTGATGTTAACGAGTTGTTGTGTGATCGAGTACCTTTACTGAATCTCCCTGTGATTATCATGAATTGTAAATGAACAGATTATAAGGGTTGTGGGTTGTGAGTAAAAGATGACACGTCATATGTACAAACTTTAAGGACAAGTTTGTGAGGATAAGAAGTCAAAGTATTAACTTGTTACTCACCTGATCTAAAGCTACCAGAACGGTAAGACTCTAAAGATGCACTTCGAAGACTGTCATCGTTACGGAAAGATTCATCCTCATCATGTGTACTAGGATTACTACTTCCACGCCGACTTGAATGGGTACTGGGGTTACTCCTCCTACTTCTACTTGATTTAGTATCCTTTGTGCCGCGGCTATATCTACTCAGATGAGAGCGGTAAGATTCTAATGACGCACTCCTGAGAGAGTCATCATTACGAAATGATCGATCCATAGCCTTGCTTGATTTTGACTTGCTCATTCCTGACCGTCGAGACGAATCAATAGCAGCTTTGTTTGATTTATTGGTTGATTTCGATCTTTTAGACGCATCTAAATTCAAATCCGATGCCGACTCTGTGTCAGGTTCTGGGTCGTTACCACCAGAGGCGGCACTCTCTTCGTCGTCGGTGCCAGGTACTGGCATACTATTCTCCTTGGATGATGCAGAGGACGAACTTGAAGAAGAGCTTCCACTGCCCGAAGAAGATGAACTTGCGGATGATTTTGATGAGGCAGAAGACTTGGATGACTGCTGGGATGCATCATCATCGTCATTAGTATCATTGTCAGAAGCATTACTTTGTTGTGACTTGCCGTCATTTGAATTATCTTCGTCGTCCTCAACAGTAGGCTGTTCACCGTCTCCTTCAACAGAACTTTTAGATGAAGCAGCACTACTAGCTTTTGATGATGCAACAGATGATTGTGCTGACTTTTCAGACTGCTGAGAAGCAATCTCGCTATCATCCTCACCAATGGCAATAGATTTCTGTTCCCCACTTTGAGAAGACTTTGTGGAAGCAGCTGAGACAACGCTATTGTCACTTTGAGATGACTTACTGGATGCGGCTGAGGCGGCACTGTCACTTTGTACTGATGAGGCGGCCGAGGCAGCACTGCCACTTTGTACTGATGAGGCGACTGAAGAGGCAACTGATCCCTCGTCGTCGGAAGCAGCGGCCGAGGCGGCACTTCCACTTTGAGACGATGCATTAGAGTTGTCGTCAGAAGCAGCAGACTTGGCAGAACCCTCATCGGATACAGCAGAACCCTGTTCGGAAGCAACCGATGCGACGTTACTTTGAGATGATTTGGAACTTGCCGCCGAGTCATCATCACTTTGGGCTGATTTGCTTGATTGAATTGAGGAGGCAGCTGATGACTGTTTAGACGAGGCAACAGACGAATGATCATCCGATCCCTTGGATTCTTGAGATGAGGCAGCTGACCCTTCCCCTGAACTTTTCGATACATCATCCTCACTCCCATCATCATCTTCTTCTTCTACCATAGTCTTACGATTTGATATAGCCGGAGTTTCAGCAACCTGTTCATACAAACGTTGCTGCTCTTCATCTAAACGGCGTTGTTCCTCTTCTAACATAATTGCATACTTGGTTTTAATTTCATTCATTCGTTCTTGTTTCTCTAGTCTACCTAATGATCGGTCCTTCATTACACTTTGTAATTCAATACGACGTTGTTCGGATATATACTTTGCATTATTCTTTGTTACTACTGGAGGTGGTGTACTGCTACTAGCTCTGGCTTGTTGTCCAGCTCCATCCCCGTCGGTGTTATTGTTATTGTAAAAGTTGGCATACTTTTCTTTAATATCGGCAATCTGAGCTTGCTGTTCCTTACGGCTTAATGCACGGTCACGCATGACAGCCTTAATCTCATCTGCCTTTTGTTTATCTAATGCTATTTTATCTTGTATTGCCGATTCTCCCTTTTGAGGTGGTGGCGGTACGGGCATGGCAGCAGCGGCAAGACCTGTAGATGATAAAGTTGGAATGAAGAGATAATGGGGGGAGGGGTTAAAAGTGTGCATGATATACCGAGGATGAACAAAGTCAATGAGCAGCCCAGATTGAAAATGAACACATGATATGCTCATCAATCTCCCAGGACAACAAAACACTTACCAATAGGAGGAATAGCAGCTTGATCAGTAGAAGCTGACTCAGCCGATGGACGAGTGGTAGCAGCAGATGGTTCCAAGTTATCAACTGGATCCGTCTGTGTCATACAATCCTCAACCTTAACCTTCTTCCCCTTCTTATCCTTACTAGGCATGTAATACTTGAAAATAACATGAATCAATTCACACTGCTCCCTCTGCTGTCTATTATACAATCCCATACTTTCTTTTGTATGTATATTCTGTAATTGTACCAATCGATCTTTATTCAAATGATTAGAATGGAACCAATTCCAATCCTTTTGTTGTTTGATTAATAATTTTTGGGATTGTTGTATGTGTTGGGTTTGTAATTCATGTTGTTTTTGGAGGAGTATTTGCTGCCCTGATAGAGTAGAGTTGGTACTATTTGATGTTGAGGATTGGATGGATTGTATTATTGATGGGGTTAGTATACCACCTGCCAATGTTACATCCCCCTCCCCACTATTATAACTATCCATAATAGTATCAACCATCTTCTCTTTATCATCCCTCTCATCGGGATCATAAATATCAATAATTTCACCCATCATAACTTTACCCGGCTGTAAAAATGATAAGGACTTATCACCACTTTCAACTGATACGATAACGCCTGGTAATGTTGCCATGCCTTCATTATCAATTAGTGACTTGTTGTATTTTATACATTTTGAGTGTGGATCGTAGTAGTATGAAGGATTACTCATGGTTTTGATTGTTTGTATGTTGATTTGCAATTAAATCTGACGATATATCTTCTCATATATCAATATTCAAGCTAACTGTAGGTATACTTATGAGATCCTCCTCTATCTGTATTCCCAACTATTAAATCAAATTTTGCAATCACGAGTTAGAGTTATGATCGGTATGTCGGCCTCCACCGCTTACAAATTATGCCAGCTAAATTAGCACCAGCAACAACTAATGAAAGGGAAGATGATATGCCGAGATATAGCGCATGCTTGGGCTATCAAGGACCTGAAGAAGAGAGACCTTAATTGCTTGCAACCATTGCTAGCTGTAAAATTTCGACGACCGTTCAAGAGCCAAAACTTTAATTTAATTCGTATGGGGATTATTTTGGGGGCGGGCGGGCGGGGGTGGTGGCCTTGGTACCTAATAAGTGAGTTAGTATGTCTTCGGGTGTGGTGTAGACTTACTTATAAAGAGGATAAATTGTTTTAAGGAAGAGTTTTATTGGATAGTGTGTGAAGTATAACTTCTAATTTATAAGTGCACCCTGTTTATCTACATACAAGAAAGGCGTGTATCATCAATAGTAAAAAAAATAACTTATTGGGTTTACATGCAAGTGGAGTAGTATTGAGGCTACTACATCAAATCATTTGTTAATTATTGAAATTTACATTTTTGTGCACATCATTTGTCACATATTTTATGAACATGGATAGAGATGACGGCAGCCATGACGTATCATCGGTATTTATATACAATGGAGTTGATGAGGTACCGATGGATGTCACACATGTTAGAGTAGATCAATCTATCACTGTTATACCTGCACGGGCTTTTCGTAATCGTGAGGTGTTGGAAGTAGTTGAATTGCCCGAGGGGCTGGTAAAAATCGGAGCATTGGCATTCGATATTTGTAACAATTTGAAGAAGATCAACCTCCCGTCTACATTAACACATATTAGTAGAGAAACATTCAGTGGATGTGGAGCGTTAGATGATGTTGTCCTTCCGGAGGGGCTTCAGGCTTTGGGCTTTGAGGCATTTGAAAATTGCCAGTCTCTGCAAAGAATCAACATTCCTCCCACTATCTTGACAATTAAGGGGTCGTCGTTCTACGAGTGTCATAATTTAGCAGAGATTGTATTTTCAGAAGGACTTCTTAAAATAGAAGAGGATGCATTTAGTTCATGCAGATCACTGGTATCAGTTACTCTCCCGTCTTCTTTAAAAAATATCGGTAAGGAAGCATTCGAAGACTGTCCATTATTAAATGAGATACACATTCCTGATACTATAGAGTCTATACAAGCAAGAACGTTCAAGCGATGCAACTTTACAAACTTTCGAATACCCCCTTCAATTGGAAATAGTGTAGATATCAGTATAGTGGGAGATAATAGCTGCTTGGTCTCGTTGGAACTACCGGAAACTGTTGAACAGGTTGAAGACAACTATGATAACTCCGAAGAAAAATACACAGAACTAAGCGTACGGAATATTGCATTACCATCAAATTGTGTGATAGCTATCAATTTGTTAGAATCATGCACAGAATTTGAGGTGGCATTCCCAGATGCAGATATTGATGATGATAATGATACAACAGTAACAGATGCCCTGAAGCGGAGATTCGAGGATCTACCTATCCACAAGATATGTTACTATCAGTCATACCACGATAATGAAGCTACTATGCAATCTCTCCAACGGGGAATCAACCCTTGGACATCCAAACCTCCCGGACAACTCAACACAACGGGTAAAGAACAGGACTGTCTTGGGATGACTCCATTACACATATTAGCTTGCTCTATGAAACCAACAATTGAAATGTATCGGTTACTGATTGACAAGTATCCCGAAACTTTGATAATGAAAGACAAGTGGGGAGATATCCCTCTGTTATATGCCATATGGTGTAATGCACCAACCGAGGTATTGGACTTGTTCGTGGAAAGTTATAAAACATTACATCCCGAGAATGAGTTTGATTGGAAGGGTATGCTTGAAACATTGGCTAAGCGTAGAGTGCCTCTGACAAGCATCAAGAAATTGGTCAATATACAGCAAGGCAGCTTCTCCGATCAAGATTATGATATGAAAACGTTGGTGTTGAAATTAGCATCACATGACGAACATGTATCCTTTGGTCGTTGCCAGGGCAGATCGACTTCTATTGGGGTATTCAGATATCTTTTTCGAGTCAGCATTACGAAAAGTATGGATGCATTGGCTGTTGAAAAATGGCGTGTAGACTTGGAAAATAGAATCACTACCTTTGCTAGGAGGACAGGACGCAGAGAAAGTGATACCAAAGCACTGTATGACAGACTTGCCACATATGAATCGATCAAAGAAGGTACCCATGTACTTGAACTTGCCCTCTGGAAGGCTAAGATTGACGAGAGTCGAAACAAAAAGGCAAGAGTTGATGGTGATGCTAGTACCAAGGAGCAGTGCCGTGTCAACTGCAGGCCTGATATCGTTATTCGGAATGTCTTGCCTTATCTGTTGCCCGAATAAGGGAAAGATCCATGTGGCTAGGATAAAGTAACGGACGAATAGCATCTAAAACCTCTCTCCTTCTTAAATCTTAAAATGAGAATATTAAGTTTACTTCCTCTACATCTATATCAATATCACCACCAATACCCAATTCCAAACCACCAATATCACCCGAAATAGCATCAAAGTCTGCCGTCCCAATAACAAATTCAGGTTCCGGTAGATCCACATTCGTCTTTGCCTCAAGTAATAACCGTCTATCATTATCAAGTGGTATTATTGGTACAATTGTAAATCCTCTTCGTTGGCCTGGTAGCATGTGATATGTCCCGATTGTGTTTAATGTATTCTCTGTCCGAAAACCGAATCGTGCACTAGTTCTGTGTGTTGTTATGTCATATGCTGCACATAGGTTGAAGCGAGTACCGATAGATCCTGTTTTGTGCATATGATATGATCACAAGGTATAATGCCGTTAGTGAACAAGAGAAAGACACAACTTGATTGATATTACACATCTCATACTCTTACCTCCTCCAGAAAATAGCCAAGACTTTGTATACTCCACCAATACAGCTCTATCGTCATCATCATCATCTCTATTCAGCCTCCTTCGTTCTTTAACTGTAAATCTACCACCAAGTAACCTATCCTCAATACAACCCCGTATTCTCCACAATCCACCACCACTAAGTCTATGTGTCTCGAAGTCTGCTCCGATACGAACTATACCAAATGGAATAATATTTGACCATGATTTACGTAGTTTAATGATTGTTATTGGATCAAAGTTTATATTAATATGCGGTATTTGCATACCTGTTTTATCTATGATGTACTGACGGACTGAATCTATTGGTTGTGTTTGTTGTGTGTTGTTGTTTCTATGTTTCCTTTTGTATTTTTGTTTATGTCTTTGATGACCATCGTGGTCGTCGTCATCACTATCTTCATTTAGCAGGAAGAATGGTGGTTCATTATCATCTTTCCGTCTTCGTCTTCTTCGACTTTTATTGTTACTTTTGTTGAATCGACGTCGTCGTCGCGCATTGCTGCCCATTATTGGTATATCATCTTCATTATGTTGTCGTCTCCAATTAGATGTTGATGGAAATGATGATGGAGGTACATTGGCAGAGATACAGCTGCTACCAAGTAAATTGGTAATGCAACAAATAATAATAACTATGAACCTATTCTCACTCATTGTTGTTCGTCTTTATTCAATTCATAGTGATATATACCGTATTCCTGATATATATACGCAATCGATAACATATAAATATAAACTATGAGAGTTTATGCCTTATTCCTATCGCCTGCTGGCAAATACAAATAATGATGCTTTAACTTTATACGTTTGTATTAAACTTTAAACTCACAGTTCAATTGTTGCAAGTATTGCCGCCACAGCAACGTTGCAACCAACTACCTACAACATGAGTAACAAAACCACTCCCCACTGTCTGAGAAGTCACGGACTACTGCCAATTGAATCTACTCATATCTATCGAACAAAGAAAGACAATACGAAGAACTACAATACTATCTGCTACCAATTGTATTAGATTTGACATATAATACGCTATTCAATTAGCCGCTTCGATTTGCAAACAAAATTTGTTGCAAATCTTATAATCTAGAGTTGTTTGATCTCTTAATACTTCAAAACCATAACTAATATCAATGGATCAAATACCAGTCAATAGTAGCGGCGGCGGTGGCAATTCGTGGCCTCCAGCATTGCGTCGTCGACTTGGCCTTCCATCAACAACTTGCTCATCAAAATCAAAGTCCTCTAATAATGATGAACTGTCTCCTGATGATATTGACATGCAACCAACAACAACCCAATCCTCCTCTACCAATACAACAACATCATTATCATCACACGAACTACGGCGATATATTCACAAAACATACTCAACATTAACATCCATACAACGTCAATTACATCGAGGTGAGGAAAGCTACTTTGAACAATCTTACTCTCATGGTAATTTGTTACAGGGTTGGGATAATATATGGATTGAACAGCATCATAATCATAATTCGAGTAGTTATACTAATAGTAGTAGCAGTGGCATGTATTTAAGTATGGGAGAGGATAGCTCTTCTAACAACATATCAAACAACAATCATGCACATCATATGAATAACAACAAGTCAATACCAATACGTAAAATGCCAGCTGAACATCGATGGTTTACATCAAGTTGTGGTACTAATCTTCCCATTACAAGTACTGATAATAATAGTATTAGTGGCAGTGGTAGTGGTAGGGTAGCTGCATTGGAACGTTGGAGTTTAATCGATAGACCGCCTACTCCAGAAGTACAAGAAGAGAAGCAGGTTGCTAAACAAGAAGATGTTGATATTAGTTTGATAAAGAAGGAGGCCAATATGGAAGTTATTACATCGTTAACTGATAGTAAGTTTAAGGAGGAAGGTATTAAAGGTAGATCTACCAATGATACCACTGCTACACAGTCTGCAAAGGAGGTAGCTGTCAAAGTTGAATCAAACGTGGCGGCGGCTACTATGGCAACTGAATCTCACCATGCCAATGGCAAGGAGACAGACGCGGCAGCCAAACAGACAGTGGGCGTTGATCTAATGCATCAGTCTAAGCCGGAAGAATCGACATATACGTCCTCATCACCTAAAGTAGTAGCTGAGGCAGAGAATCAGTCCAATAAAAGACAACCTTATAAAGTTGCCGATACCGAGCCTCAGTCCCATCATACATTATCATCGGCGGGGCAATGTAGTACGGACGCAGAGATGGTAGTTGAGAAGACGGCATCATCGTCAACATTAGAATCTAAAACAACAAGGAAGGATGAATCTAATAATACCATCAGTACGAGGCGTGATGTCTCGAGTTCAAGCAACATTCAATCATCATCATCAGATGCTATTTCATCCTCTCCTACCGCCGCCGGGTTTACAGAAACAACATCCAACGGCAAGAATAGTACCGATAATACTACCACCACCACGATGATGGATCATCCAAAGAATAGTATTGCTGATGAGGACTCAGCCTCTGAGATGACAGTCCATACCACTGATAACAAAGGCATGACACAAGAACAAGGTTCCTCGACGAGTGTATCATTACCACAGTCCAAACGTGCACGCCTTGATACCAATCAACTACCCAAGGACGATTGTTGTGCCGATGATAATACCACTTCTTCTAACAAAAATATGAATGCTAATCTATCTAAGGAACACGACGATGATCAAGAAGAAACTAACATCAAACCACAGCAATTGGAACCAACAGAAGAAGAAGAGGAGATGGTCGAGACTGTTCCTACTTCCTCCACCGCCGCAACGGATGGTAGTAGGACATCATCGTCAAGGAGAAGTACAAGGAAGCGTAAGGCTACTTCATAGTCAATTTAGTATTAACTAAATATGACATATCATATGTCAACAATCGGGACATTACAGTACTGGACTCTACAAAGAAAGATACGGTATTGGGATTAGATGATTTAGTATGTTAGTATGTATAAAGTAATAATGATGACACAACATTTGGAAACCAGAATATGGTATTAGTTTACATCCTTTTAAAAACATATCAATAACCTGAATCACTTTTATCTCCAGACGGATCGGGTTCCACGATCAACCATCAATACAAGATGTATACTCTCTCACATACTGATAACTGGTACACATACACATCCTCTTGAGGCAAAACCTCATTCATATTTCAACTTGACTCGCTGGGAAAATCTCGTCAATAATGAAATGCTCTAACTCTAAACCATATAATAATTCTCATATCACACTACTCAACCCCATATCAACACCCGCGTGGTTCAATTAATGGTCTTCTTCGTCAATTTCAACAGACCAATCACGTTTAGTGCCTAAACCTTTTCCTAGACGACGAGTTTGGACTTCTAACAACCGTGTAGAACAGCTTTTTGAAACACACTGGCAGGTTCCATCAGTTGGCTGAATGCAGTCCTCTACATCGACTTCTTTTGGTAGTAAGCAACTTTCCCCTTCACGAGGACAATCTGGATTGGTGACCACCACGACCAAACCACCATCTTCCAGAGTGACTTCATTCTTATCTGGATCACAAACATTATTTTCAGAACAATCAACACTTCCAATTTCTAAGTCAGACTCGAATGGAAAACAGTATCCTGTTGTGTTCGCAACACAACCTTTTAAAGCAAAAGAGGAAGTAAGTAGGTTGTTCGGATTAATAGAGAGAAATAGAAGAGAATGAGGATAAGATGAAAACAACATACTTACTATTTTCACCCTTTTCTGTAGGTTGAATACAATCTGCCTCTTTACAGCATTCCCCCCCTTCAACAACAGAACCAGGTACTATTGGGACACTAGCTGGACAGGTAAAGGGTACTTCATCGAAACATAGCCCAACTTGATCAATGGCAATGGTCGACTGAGCGCATTGATTTGGTGCAACCCTTTCACAGGTTTCTCCCTCAGAACAGGTGTTATCATCAGCTTTATCACAGACATTAAGTGCAGAACAGTTGACATTTTCAAAAAGACCCAATGAGTTGGTTTCAGCTTTACCAACACAATACCCAAAATACTGAAACACATAACACCCTTTAAGAGTAAGGGAAAACAATAAAGTAAGAGTTTTGCAAGAAGAATAGATGATGATAGATAAAACTTACTCCCGTTCCCGCAATCCTTATCATCACAGCAGAAACCACCAATTTCACTAGAGCCATCCCCTGGTCCATCTGGACAGATGAAATCTCTTGTAGGCGAATATGAAGGTACCCCCGTAGGCCACGGCGACGTTGTAGGCTCAGGTAGTGACCTTGTTGGCACTAGAATTCCTTCAACATTACTATTACTAGGAGTTCGAGTCGGTCGACCTGTGGTTTTGTTGTTGTCAAATACATCTAAAGACAATTCATAAGAAGTGCAGACTTCTTGTGGAAACCCAGATAACCCATCAATGTCAAAAAAGAATAAGATTACTCGATAAGTACCCGCAGCAAGAGCTGGTACTACTAACTCGTAAGTACTGACAGGTGCTTGAGCTAAACCAAATAAAGATAAACCCATACCAAAAGCATCAACAACCACTGCAGTACCAGCACTACCACAAACATCATCATCTACCGCTTCAGTGATGACTATGGATACAGGGTAGAAAAGACCAGACTTGAATGTTACCTTGACATCCGCATCTCCGTCAGGCACGTCAATAACAAAAACGTCAAAATCCTTATCAGTTGAGCCAAAGGTTGAAAGTGATCCACAGACCCTTTGTCCTAGTTGAATGGTATCATATGCATCGGAACCGGGCGAGCCCTGGGCACAACCATTCAAATCATTAGAAGATGAACTAACACATCCTTCCTGTCCTTCCTTATCTGCCTTACATGAACTACTGCATCTGCCACGGGGTACATCTGGTCCTGGAGTACGGAGGATTGGTTCACCAATGCATTCATTCGATTCACAATCTTCATCAAGGAAACAGCAATCTCCTTCTTTGCCTTCGCTATTACACTCACAAAAGATGGTTCCGGTATCAGGTCCGGAATTGACAGTTGAACAAAATTCCCCAGCTATGAAAAGATTGGACAAACAAGACACATTTGAGTTTACAATAAATAAAACAAACACACATCTTTTTTGATTGTGTACTTACGGCGTGTACTACATCCATCATTCTGTTCACATTTCTCAATGGTATCATACAGCTCATCTCCGTCTGTAACTGTAGGGGAAGGTCCTGTTGGTTTTGTCGGAAGGGCATCTGGAATCTCACCTCGACCCTCATCCCCATCATCTCTTGTTGGCACCGGAGTAACAGTTGGTGATAATGTCATGTTTGTACCAATAGTTGGGGTACTGCCAGAAGTTGGTGCCACAGAAGGTGATGAAGTATCATCTTTGCTAGTGCTAGATGAACTGTTGTTCTTCCATGGAAGCTTCACACCATTGCCAAACTTCTTCTTCTTCTTGACAAGATTCTTGAACTTCTTCTTGTTGTTCATATTATTGCCGCCGTTCTTCTTAAACTTCTGCTTGTTATTATTGTTGTTGCCATTACCCTTTCGTCCTAACATACGATTAGACGATTCTTCATCGGCAGCACTTGGACTTGGCTGGTATCATTTTCAATATTGGACTCGAGGGCAAGGGAATGTTGGTCAACATCCTCAACAACGTTTTGCAATTCAGCATTGCGGAGGGTGGCGGCATTTGCTGGCACCAAGTTGGAGTTGATGAAAACAGCAGCCGCAAGGAGTAGGATGTTGGAGACTTTCATGTGATATTGCTATGTACACGAGATGAAATGAGTAGTACGATGATAGTGATAGTGATAGATTATGGTATGTTTGTGGCAAGCCTGAAAAATTATGAGCTCGATGAGTTATGCATGTTGCAATGAGAAGCTACCATAGCAGGCTAATCTCCTCTTTATGTCAGCGAACTCTGCAACGTCACGAGCATGTTGCTTTGCCTAGTCTCACTGGTATTCAACTTCGTCTGATCGCTTATTTAGTCTTGAGACGGAAAATGAAGATCCTCCGCTCATACAACTATGGATTTAACTTTACTACAATAAAAGCAGTGTCATCTTCACAATATTATAGTTTGGTAGGTTCTTCTATCTCTTTACAAAGTTGTGTTAGATCTTGCTATTAAATGAACACATGGACATGATATGCTCACTAGTACTAGATAATATGGTGAGAATGTGACTCTATTTACAAAGCTCATTACACTTCTAAACAACATCATTATCATCCCCATTAGATCTACGCCTGTAGTGAAGAAGCGGACTAGTATTCAGTTCTAGAATTCTTTCATTTCCCCCTACATTCATCATACCATTGCCACCTTTGCCTTTGTCTTTTATTGGACTACTGATATTACTACCATGACGGTAATTCTGATGCTGCTGCTGATAATTCCCAGTACTAGCATGACGTTTACTAGCTCTTAAACTTTTAACAATTAGACTTGTAATGAATAATAATATACCACCGACATGTTCAACTGTACATTCATTCGACGGAAACAAAGCAAAACTTAAAAAGATTGTAGTAGCCTTACGTGCCGTTGATGTTATACTCATGGCCAATGCACCAAATGTTTTTGTAATGGCAGCTGAACATGATGAACTTAAATATCCTGTAGTTGAGAATAAGATCATGGTAAGTACCTTGCCTGATATTGACCATGATGTTGTATTATCTAATAATAATCCATCTTCCATTTCCTTTATTGTACCAGGTCGTGTCAAGTATGCCATTCCATCGTGTAAGTCACCCTTAATTGCCGCGGCAATGAAGATAAAGAACGTGGCAATACTATACAATCGAAATATAAACTCATCTTGTCCAACAGAGTATTGATTCATCAATGCCTCACTCAGGTTACTAATGGCTCCATCACATAGTAATGATATAATTAACATTAGTATCCCCATGGGTGCAAAGACTGCCGATGTTTGTGTATCAGCATGTAGAAACATGCATAACCCTACAACCATTAACATTACGATCGAATAATCTGCCATGACATATCGTTTCCGTGTTATGACTACACCGAAGATCATTGTAAAGACTACTCGTGTTGATTTCATTAATGTTTTAGTTGGATAATTGACATATTGCATTGCCAAGTTTGTCATTCCTAAATCTATTGCTCGTAATATTGATAATCCAATGTATAATTCTATTGGTACAGTTGTTGACGTTGATATTGATGCTGCTTCATCATCTTCGTCGGATGTTTTGGTTCTACCATATTGTATTCGTTTCCGTACTCTTCTAATCATTGCTGTCATTGATTGCTGTTGTGATGATGATGAACTACTACCACTCCCCATGGCAGCAGAACCAGATGATACGCTAAGCCTTCTCTTACCATCTATGTTACTACCACCATTCATAGTATTCTTACTATCACCACCATTCGTACCAAACTTACGAAAGAAGTAACTCAATATAGTATATCCCATAAATTGCATTAATGCTAAAAACAAACCCAACTTTCTGGAACATAACTCGAAACTTATTAATTCTTGTAAATATCCATATAGTAATGAAAATAGAAATGAACCAAATGCTGATAGTAGAAATTGGAAGCGGGGTGGATAGGATGTAAGATTTATACCTAATACTATAAATTGAGGTTTGTTAGTCTTTGAAGATGATTGGTTTGTGATATTGAATCTACTTGATGTAGTAAACCTGTCAGAAGTTATATTTGGTACAGGTGGCAATACCTTCCTTCCTTGCTCGTTATGCATTGACAATCGTAAAAAGTCATGTTCTGATCCACCATAGTATACTCCTCGTCGTCCTCCTCTATCTATTTCATGTGAATGTGGCTGCTGATGTTGATGATGTTGCTGTTGTATCAAATGATGCTCATGTGAACTTTGCAACCGTCCACTCAATGGTGTTAACGATTGTCTTCTTGTATCATTATAGTTATTGGATGGCGGTGTAGACTTTCGTGTTGAGCTGCTTGTACTACCGCCGAATGATCTAGAACGGGTAGTACTATTTGATGCAGGTGAGGTAGCCGAGGATGATAATCTATTATTATTAATTGGGATACGGAAGGCACCTCCGGCTATATCGGCATCATCTAATGAATGACGACCGTAGATATCCCATGATTGAGATTGTTGATGCTGTATAGTGTTGTTTGGTGATGATGATCGATGATGACGATGTCGTAGTTGATTATCTGAGCTGCTGTTGTTAGTATTGATTGTATGATTTATACCATCGGGCAATAGGGTATGTATACCGCTATTCGGTGAGGGCACTTGACCTGACATCGGTGCATTATTGTGATTGTGGATGACAACATCATCTCTATCGCCTGTTGTTTGATGACGATTTAAGAGTGGATTTATCTCTGAATCATCGCCGCCGCCACCGCCACCAGATCTATATGCCATTGTAGTGAAGTGATATTGCAAATGCTACCGCCACAAATAAAATGATGTGAGCAGTTGATGATTACAAAACCTGTATTGCCCCCTCGGCCCTAGAGAGGTTGAAATATCGAGGAAATGAGGAAATTGGAAATATGAAAAGGATCTTAGGTCACTAATAATTGCATTCACCAAAGATGAGTACACTGATTCGAAAGAGCATTATTGAGTGTATTGATGATACGGGGTTTATATTGCTAGAGTTATGATATTGCATTCCACCTCTTGCCTTTTATGGGAACTTAATTTTTATCAATGAAACTTCAAACTACTAACTACAAGTTTCAATTTTCAGGTCGGTCAAAGTGTTGATATATTGCATACACTGATTGCAAAGGATTATAACTTCTTATCACGTTAGATAGTTATTAGTATTTGGTATAATTGGCAGAAGAATAATAAAAAGGCGTCCACATCTTGTGTGCACCTTTTAGTACATATGATATAGGTAACACAAACAGATAACAACGGTAACACTAACACAAACAGATAACAATATCAAATTACTCCATATTGTATACAGGTGATATCCAATACATACATATTTTAAAGTCCTTGTTTGTCCGGCAAGCAGAAATATAAGGCGATAAGGTATAGTTTTTCATAGATACATGAACACATGATATATGATGTTCATGATTTTACTGTTTGCTCTGCTCTTAACAGTGGGGTATGCATTTCATTATCCATACTATCGCCGATGGCGGTGGCAGCATCGTAGAGTAGGTAATCATCGGCGGCTAGTTCAACTCTTCTATGCATCAACAGATCCAACAATCATTGAACACAACAGACAATATCTGAGTAATACATTAGGATTTAGTAAAGAAAAGTTAGAGACAGTTGCAATAGAAAGTAGAAGAGGAAATATCCTCACGAGAGAGATTGGTGTATTAGATGATCGTGTGAATTGGTTAAAGAATCGTCTAAGTTTGACAGAGAATCAAATCAAGAAGATCATTCAATCTCAGCCAAATATACTTGGAATGAAAGATGATAGGTTGGAGTCAAAGATTGATTACATACAGGATAGATTGTTGCTTGATGACAACTTGTTGAGGAAATTGTATATCACAGCTCCAACTATTCTTATATTCAGTACGGACAACATTGAGCATAAGTTAAATTGGTTACAGGAACGGTTTATATTAGATCAAGAGGGATTGGCAAAGTTAGTAGCCAAATTTCCTGGTATTATACTCCTCAGTAGTGAGGATAATATAGAACCGACATTAGATTGGTTACAAGATCGTCTATCCTTGACGGATGAACAACTATCAAAGGTTATACAAAAACGCCCTAGCATTCTAAGTTTATCCATTGTTGATAATATGGCACCAAAGTTGGATTGGTTACAGCATCGTCTCTCGTTAACAGACAAAGAATTATCAAAAATGATACAACGGTATACAGCTCTCTTTAATTACAGCATAGAGAACAAGTTAGAACCAAAGTTAGATTGGTTGCAAGATCGTCTATCCTTAACAGACGAACAACTGATAACAATGGTACAGCATCTCCCGGCTTTATTAGGATATGATATACACAACAACTTGGAACCAACATTGAACTTTTACATTAATGCATTGGGTGATGAGAGTAAGGCAATATTGTTTGTTATCAAGAACCCTTCCTCGTTTGGTTTTAGTTTGGAAAAGAGACTAAAGCCTCGATTAGAAGAAGCACAGAGTGTGGGGATGGTCATAGACTACTTATGCCTGTATCATATCGTATTCTATACAGATGATAAGTGGGATGTGAAGATTAATAAGAAGGTTGCTAAAGTGATGGGAAAGGTGTGATATGACCTCCCCTCCAAAGACTAGCTAAAGTCTAATCTCATAAGTCTGAATGATATCTAATCGTCAACATCTTCTACTTTCACTTGTACTAGACTCATTATAGTTATTAGTACAAAGCTACACTTCTTGGACACTTATTTCATTCAGCGAAACACACTTTCTTGTTACTCATTCGTCATTTACAACTCTACCAAATATAATGGCTGTCGAATGGAACGGTCTACGGCACTCTGGGCACTTCCCCTTTAACTTTCTTCTAATCTGTGCATTGTTGCACTTCTCACAAAGACATGGATGTCCGCATGGAATAGTAAGATATCTAACAGGTCTCTCTAGGCATATGATACACATTTTTGATTCACTTCTCCCGCCGCTTGACGCATCTCGGCTGATGAGAGGAGGAGCCGAGTTATCTTTATACGTAATAATGTATTCTGGATAAGCTAAACAAGGGCCACGAGAAGCATATAAATCTTTTGATATCACTTCAGAGTGGCTCATCAAGGTAGGGTTGGGATTCTTCGAATCAGTATCAAGTATCCTTCCAACTACCACTCGACACAGTAACATCTTTGATTCTGTTCCCGTCTTTGATGACGTATGAAACTTATCATACGTCTTATTCCGTATGATTGTTGCTTTTGTACTAAAATGTTTACCGTTTGGGTTCCAATTGGCAAGGAAAGTGCTGAGCGTGCTTGATCCAGGATATCCCATGAAGGCATTCATTTCATTATCAATACCCCAGTTCTCTGCTGATACTTTTTGCTTACTCCTCATATAATTTCCCCATAACGACTTGTCTTGGACTCGTTGGATGGATTCGACAGGGCAGTCTCTTAACTTAAGGCCACCGATCTTGTCATATAAAAGGTCTAGAATATCCTTGCCCTCTTCAGAATTCAATTTAACTTCTGCATATGTCCCAAGTTGCCAAGTGGATGGAGTGTCCGTCTGATCTTTAGATTTTACAAACGAAGAATCACTGGTTCGCCATTGAGTTTGTACTGGTAACTGCGGCACTGATACTTTATCTAGTGGGGCCACAAATGCAATTTCTAATGATTCGTTGGTCCCAACTACCATACAATTTTGATTAATCTTTTGTCCAACAGATACGCTTGATATATTGTGGCCAACATGGACAATTCCATCGTTTCTAATTCCGTTCCCCGATACATAGTCAGGTAGTGGGCAGCATACTTGTAATTCATACTTGTTACTAGCACCCATACGACAACACATTGATTCAGGCACGGATGATTGAGATGGGAAGGATACCCACACATAATTACCGTCACCATCAAGTTTTACTATAACACCAACACTACCTAGTCCGCCATCGTCATCCCCATCTGACCAATCTACACCTCGCTGAACAAGCATACCCAATTGTACATTATCAATTGTAACAGGAGCCCCAGGTCTAGCAGTCTGAGCAGCACTAACACGTGGTAACAACAGAGGCGAGAGAGGATCTCCTTTAATACTTTGTTGTACTTGTCCAGGTAGTAGCCTCTCGTTAGCCGGCTTCAGGAAGTTGGCAACTAAATTTCGTAATTCGTTTGTATATCCCACAGATGCAGATACTCCTCCATTGTTTGAGGGTAGCCACGGCAGTGCCACATTACCCAAAGCAGCCGCAAGTCCTCCTGGTTCATCTGAAATGAACTCGCCCAGTGTTTGATCAGCTGATAAGTTCTCAAGATTCTTACACATGAGTAGCTCATATATCACACATCCCAATGCAAATGCATCGTTCATATCTGCTCTAAGATCACCGAAATCTTCTAATTCATGTGATGCTAATAGTTCTGGTGATGCATAACTTTTTGTAAATCCTACCGTTTCTTCGCCCGGTTTTAACGCCGTGCCGAAGTCTGCCAACAATAACTTCCCACCCGCCGATGTATCAATTAATATATTTGCTGCTTTAACATCGTGGTGCGAGACCCCTTTCTCATGTGCAAATGCCAGAGCAGCACAAAGCTGGAATAGATTATGAACATATGATATTGAGCAAAATAATGTAGAGAAAGGAAATAATACACACACTAGCATCTTTATTTACATACCTGCAATGCATACCATGCAATTCTTCTTTCTGAATACGGTACCAAAGGATAGCAGCTGGACATTCTTTCAATTTCCTGTGCAAGAGTACCACCTGTGCTCGATAAAAAAGGTGTACATAACATGTGAGCAAAATCGAAAAACAACATGGAAGAGTCATAAAACACACAAACAGCTTACCATCAGCATATTGCATGACAATACAAACAAAGTTCCGACTAATAAACCAATCCTCAAAGAATATAATATGCATATCTCGATTACTATTATCAATACCTTCATTCAAATTATGAACTGATTCAATTTCTCTACAAAATTGTTCATAATCATCATCATCGGATGTGTCCATTGGCATTACCTTTAATGCTACTTTTCTACCGGACTTCTTTGTTGCTAGGAATACTGATCCGAATCCACCTATACCTATACATCCTATTGTTGTATAGTTACGGTCAATTATGCTTAGTGTATTTTGTGTATCTTTTAAATATGTTGCATTTCGTTGTGTAGCTTCGTCCATGATTATTGCTATGTTGCGGTTACTACTGATCTTTTCCTGTCACAAGGTACAACCAATATTGCAATTTAGCATCGGTATAAGTCGTTCTATTGATTAAAATACCATTTGTTATCTAATTAATAAGCAGCAGCAGGTGAGGAGGTGCACCTTATATTTATGTCTTTTGTCTTTGTGCATAAGATATGTGTTTTTAATGCATAGTCCTTTTATTCTCCGTCACTTTATATTATTACCAGTCAATTACTCTGTATCTATGAAGAGAGAAGCTCTTAATACTTTTGCAATCAATGCGCATACCTACTATCACATTCAATCAATGTAATACTAGAGGCCGGCCGCGGCGAAATGAAACTTATGGACTCTACTTGAAACTTCAAAATTTTAAGTTTCATAAATCGAGTAGCTCATATCATCTCATCATCATTGTGTGTCAACTCATAATTGCAATAACAGTGAAGGATTAAAACTTGTCATCGGTAGTAGTAGCAGTGGTGCCAGTTGGAGGTTGATAATTAACATCTGGGGATATGATAGTATAGCAAAGCAAACACACAACTTGTTGCACAAAGCTCTAAGAACAACTGCTGACTTTGACGGAAGGATTAGAACTATTAGATTATTAGTACAGGGGTATACCAAAAGATTTAATCTGAATCTACATAAGGATTTGGTTATATATCTTGTGTGGTAACAACAGTCATACTCTTGATACGTCAATATATGCAACGCTTTTACACACATCAAGAAAGAGACTTCAAGCTACTTTAAGTTGGATAGGCAATAGGCAAGTACACAACAATATAGACAGTCCACAGTGTACTGGCAGGTGATATTCAATATACAACGAATATATATATATTACACAAAGCCCTGTATACCAAACAGGCATTAGTCAAAGATGATGGGGAGAACAAGCTTCTTAAACTTTGTATTATTGACTCTGCTCTTTGCAATAGCTGGAAATGCTTTTCAACCATACTATCGTCATCAACAATATAGAGTAGGCAATATATTACACCAGCAAGATTACAATCAGCGGCGGCTAGTCCAACTCTCATATGCACCAACAGATCCATCAATAATAGAACACAACAGACAATATTTGATTAATGAGTTGGGATTTAGTCAACAAAAGTTGGATAAGATAGCAGCAAGTCAAAGAGGGAAAAGATCAAGAGGAAGTATACTAAATCTTAAAATTGGTATATTAGATGATCGTGTGAGTTGGTTACAGAATCGGCTCTGTTTGACCGATAATGAAATCAAGAAGATCATTCAATCTCAGCCAACCATACTTTGGAATCAATCAGAATCAGACACGGGGATTGGGTCGAAGATTGATTATTTGCAGAATAGATTACTGCTTGATGATATCTTGTTGAGGAAAGTGATAATAGGCAACCCGAGTACTCTTTTAACGAGCGTCGAGGATAATATAGAACCAACGTTAGATTGGTTGCAAGGAAGTCTTCAATTAGATGATACTGCCTTAAGCAAAGTGATTCAAAGGCAACCAACCATTCTACATCTCAGTATCGAAGATAATATGGAACCAACATTGCAATGGCTACAAAACCGACTCCAATTAGATGATGACGCCTTAGGTAAGACGATCAAAAGATTGCCAAGTATACTAGGTACTACAACTGGTAAAATGGAAACAAAGTTGGATTGGTTACAGCAACGTCTCTTGTTATCAGATGAAGAATTATCAAAGATGATACAGCAATATCCAACACTTCTTAGTTTCAGTATAGAGAACAATTTGGAACCAACATTCAACTTTTACATAGATGCTTTGGGAAATGAGGGTGAGGCATTGGTGTTTGTAACACGAGACCCAAGTGCGTTTAGCCGAAGTTTGGAGAATAGACTAAAGCCTCGATTAAAGCAAGCATTGGATACTGGTATGGTTATCGATTCCAAACTTATGAGAGTTATAATGGTATATCCCAATGATCAATGGAATGGAAAGGTTACCAGAGAAATGTCAAAGAAATGGGTAAGAGATAACGAGAAAGCAATAAACGAAAGGAACAATAAGTAGTACAAAAGTTTAGATTTTAGTTGTTAATTATAGTAATTAGAATGTCTATATCTGATAATATAGAACCAAAGTTGAATTGGTTACAACAACGTTTATCTTTGATACAACGGTGCCTGCCAGCTCTTTTTGGTTGCAATATAGATAGGTAGCAACTTGGAACCAACATTGAACTTTTACATTGATGCCTTGGGAGATGAGAATCAAGCCTTGGCTCTAGTCAAACGACGACCCTCTGCATTTACTGTTAGTTTAGAGAACAGGCTTACACCTCGATTGAAGCAAGCCATAGATGTTGGGATGGTCGTAGATTCTAAACTTCTATCTCTCATGGTTACAACATCGACTCCAGTTAGATGATGCGGCACTTAGCTCTTCTACTGATATCTTAAAAGATAAGTTGGATTGGTTACAACAACGACTTCAATTAGATGATACCGCACTTAGCAAAATGATTCAAAGGATGCCTCAGATTCTAGGACTTTCTATAACTGACAATATAGAACCAAAGTTGGAATGGTTACAAGATCATTTGATTCTAGATGATACCGCACTTAGCAAGTTGATAAAACGAATGCCACCCATTCTAGGAATGTCAATACTTGATAATTTGGAACCGAAGTTGAATTGGCTACAGGTCTTTTTCTCATGGCTACAGCAACGTCTCTCCTTAACAGATGAGTAACTATCAAAGATGATACAGCGAGATCCAGCTCCAATTGGCCTCAACATAATCAATAATTTGGAACCAACATTAGACTTTTACATTGATGTCTTGGGAGGAGAAGATGAGGCAATATCATTTGTTACCAAGAATCCTTCCTCGTTTGGTTATAGTTTGGAGAATAGACTAAAGCCTCGATTAGAAGAGGTAAAGCTTGCTGGTATGGACATAGACTACTCATGCCTTTATCAACTTATATTCTGTACCAAAGATAAATGGAACAGAAAGGTTGAAATAGAAATGGGTAGTATCAGTGCATCACATCATCGTCAATCACTGCCGAGTTGTCTCAATACAGATAGTACAAGTAGTTTAGATTACAAAAGTTGTCTATATATATTATATATATAATATATATATATAATATATATATTATATATAATATATATATATATATATATATATATATATATATATATATATATAATATATATATATTTTT
>Ga0214477_100268_pt1 | contig 37197 bp, 30 predicted proteins | sample M1_20Mar14CPVII9_FD_165058 | JGI IMG/M metagenome (GOLD analysis project Ga0214477, IMG submission 165058) | Marine eukaryotic communities from Monterey Bay, California, United States - M1_20Mar14CPVII9sort6BwellC16 | ecosystem: Environmental > Aquatic > Marine > Unclassified | place: USA... | reverse complement strand
TACTTCAAAACATTCAAGATAATCATTGCAATGGGGAAGAAGAGACTGACGAGGAGGACACGTCTCTAATGGCAGGAGATGAATACACAATGGGCGGTGCAATATCACTTAATGCCGCCATGATACCAGAACGTCCATCATCATCGCCGCCTCAACTAATTGGAGGAGGTGGTGCCTCGTCATCTACACTCTCCTCCCTTTTCCCATCAGTAGCATCATCCTCGGCAATTGACATAATTGAAGAGAGTCCCAGTTTTCTTTACCTCAGTCCGGTTAGACGTACAGTCAAGAACGACAAAGAGAAGGAAATTATGGATGAGATTGGTGTTTTGATAGAGAAGTCGGATATTCCCAAGGTAAGTATTGCTGTAGTTGGTGTCGCATATGTTTCGAAGGTGATATACGCTGGGGTAGTTTGATATAATCATCTAATTTCTCGCCTTTCTATTCTCCACACCTGTACTAAAGGACAAGACCGATAATTTGCTTGCCAAGTATGAGGGTAGGGAAGAAGATTTGCTCAAGAATTTGAGGAAGACGAGTATCAAGTCTGGTCCGGGTAGACGTAGAGTCAACACTTCTGGCTCCTTGGATACTTCTGATCCTTCTGCTACTTCAAGCGTGGAGACACCACCACTAATGGGAAGACCTCGGTCATCCTCGATGGGGTCGGCACTCTCGTCCCATGCCTCCGCACACAACAAGGTACCAAATGAGTGTGCCATCTGCTTATCAGGATATGAAAAGGGCGAGACAATCGTCACCTCATACAATGGAGAATGCCCGCATGCTTTCCATCAAGAGTGTATAGTTGAATGGCTTGTCAAGATGCAAGATGGTGCACCTTGTCCATGTTGTAGACGGACATTCATTGATTTGGATGCACATGCTCCTCCTCGTTCCGGGGGTACATCAAGAGGTGGTAACAACAACAATAATAACACCAACAATGTGCAGCAAGATCCAGAAGAAGCAGAACGACAGCGATTAGAAAGAAGAAGAAGGCACATTGAACAAGGAATTCAAAGAGGAGGAAGAACATTCAACACAGGCATCATTTCCCTGAGGTGATAAGAATTGTATTTGTTATGTGTATTACGAGCATCGTAGTTGGGAGGATAAGTTAGTGAGATTCATCTTTTACATTTATGGACAGTCTTCGTATATCAAGGTACGTCTTACAGTGCTGCCCATTTCTCTTTACAACAAAATGCTTGCTCAGCCCTCTCATACATCCTCCAAATCACAATAACCACACAGTTCACGGCACGTCTCGGCGCCACCCTCCATGGTACACAGATCCTCGGCAAGAGAAGGATCATCGTATGCCATCTCACACGTATACCATTCATCGTCTTCGGGGTTGACAAACTCCTTCATCGAATCTTCACATCCGTATTCTTCACAACGATCACAAGTTAGAGGGAAATGACTTGCAATACCGTTATTACGACAACGTCTCTCGAGCCTAGCTGCAACCCAATCAGCATCACGATAACGCTCATTCCTACCATGAATCATATCGAATGGAGAGTCGGCACATTCATTAGGCGGTGGCGCTTCAGTAGTGGACGTTGTTGTGGTCACTTCAGTAGTGGAGGTAGTAGAAGTTGTTGTTGTGGTTTCCTCGGCAGTGGTTGTAGATGTTGTGCTGGTTGTTTCTTCAATCGGCTGCTTTGTTGGCTCATTCTAAAAAGGAAATAATGAACATATGATATGAGCTAATATGATGAAAGACAAACAGCATTACGAATCACAAAACATACACAACAAAACTTACTGTTGGCTTCGGAGTGACGACAGTTGGTGGAGTTGGGGCAGTAGATTCAGTTGGAGGAGGAGTAACAATAGGAGCCTTGGAAGGTCGAGGCGTTGCATTGGTCGGTGTTGGATTCTGAGTTGGTACAGGAACTGGAGGCCCTTCAGTATATCCAAAACGTTGAATCTCCCAGCATACCGAATCATCCTCAGGGATCGGAGCATTGATCTGAGATGCATATTGAGAATCGCATCCAGTATCACCAACACCCTCGAATCCTAATCCATGATCTTCATTGGCATCACGACATTGAGTAACATCTTCAGTTTCAGTTACAAGACGACGATAATCACAACGATTAGCTATGCGGCCTTGTGTGACAGGCTGGCTACTTCCTTGATACCATCCACAGCAACAGCGAACACGTCCATTATATTGACGATGCCAGTGATCACGAATCCACTATTATGTAAATAGTAATAGTAAAGATAAGAATAAGGCAGAAGATGAGTTATGATTGCACATATGATATTGATATTGCAATATGATATGCACATAGATAGCACTATATGATATGCATAAATGATATGCCACATGATATTCTCATTTGCTCATTGATATGAACATAAGATATGCACACATGATATGAACATATGATATGAACACACATAAAGCTCTTCTACTTACCCAATAGTAGGTATTATCATATGATGAACCATGACAGTGACCATCTTGATCAAATCCATATCCACTAAAGGCATCGGTAGTATTACAACTACCAAAGTTGACATCACCGGGGAGGTTGATTGAAGGCCAGCCGTTCTCTTCATCGTTAAAGATACGGCAGTACCATCCATTATCTCCACATGAGATTGGACCTAGAGAGATGATGGAGGACGAATTATAGGTAGGATATGTACTGTTAGTATTAGCACATGATGTATGTAGACGTAGACAATAGACACCGACCATAATCCATACAAGAGTACACATCATCGACGTATCGACACATGATGTATTGAATTGCAATATTGCAATAGATAAAGTAGGACTCACCTTCGAGGTATGCCGTCTTAGCATCATCTCTCAATGCACACGCCTCCTTAACAGGATTTGCACATGTTCCATCTTCCAATAAGACAGGCCAAGCACCACTGCCATCATGATACTTGACTCCTGGTTCGTCGTCGAGGAAAGGAGGTCCAGCATCGTCACGACATTGCTGATTATAGAGCGGCCAAACGATGTCAGCGGAAGCGATGTTGACAATGCCAAAGGTAAAGAGGATGGTAGATTTGTTGATGATCGTCATGATGCGTGATATATATGATCTTATATGATGGAATTATATTTATGAGGACACGATGAGCAATGATAGGAGTTTCATTTTTGCCAGTAAAAACGATTGAGATCTCTTTATGTCACATCATTTGTCTAATTTGTTTGAGGCTGATGTACCTGGGCACGAGGGGTTCGATTGTCTACCTTTGCTCACACTTGCATCATCACTTTGCTCTTGAGTGGGATTCCTATGCCTAGCCTTTACTTAGCCTAATTCTGTGTGAGTTGTGAATGAGTAAGGAGTATATCCGGCAAAATATTATGGAAGAACATTCGATGCTATTGGTCTGTGTCAGCTATATTATTATTATATCATACAGTGGGATACTTCTATAGTTTGTAACAGTAACAGCTCTAGAAATTGAAGAGAAGTCTATGGTGATTGGATATGTTATAACTATGACTGGGTTCTCGGGCGGGTTAGCCTCCCCTGGCGGTATCCTCCTCCTATAGTGTGGTAAACTGTAGAGGTTACAAAGGAGATAGTAGTGAGCATGAGTACAAATCACTACCACAATGGTTATCAATGTGTTTTCTGATCTATGAGCAGAGCAGAGCTTGGCTGCCAGAACATTGAACCCATCGAAAGCTGAACACAAAACAGAAAACAATATTTGAAACAGTTTTGCCATGCATCCTCCCACCCATTCACATTCACACACAAACTCCATCCAATCTACTGGCTAGGAGAGATAGGCTGTGCACCAATGCTACACCAATATCTGATGATGAGTGAGCACCATAGCGAGGACTGCATTGCATCTAGTGAGATGTGTATCCTCTTCCTCAGACGAAACAGCTGCAACAAAAAAAAAGTTCAACTCACAACTCACAACTCAAAATGGGCGGTAAAAGCAAGACTGTACTGAGTTACTCGGCGCGCAACACAGGGTATTAGTATTCTATACATCTCAAGTTTGATCTTATTATTATTGCAATTTCAAAACGATATCAACAATAGCAGGGGCATTGCATAAACCAAACCACACACACTACTTTACGAAGATATATAAAAGATAATGTTTCAAGGTGCTAGAGATTCCTATGTCGATCTATTAGAGATCAAGGCAAAGAAGGAAGATGAAAGTAAAAAGAAATTAACTAAAACTACCAGTATTAGTAGAAGGGAAAGAATAGTTGATAATTTATTAAATGGCAATACCGAAAAACGACAGACTAGTTTTAGACCATCCTCACAATCTAAAAGATCAGAGCCCCAATCAATTAACAACAAAGTTAATATAACATATGAGCCAGTAGAAATAGACGAAGAAAGCGATGATGATATAAATTGGTTAATATGGGAAATGACTACTTCAAATCCATGGCGTGACAATATATCCACAATGGAAGAACGAGTAACTAGTATAGCGGCATGTGAACGTATCTTTACTGTACCGGAAGTATATGACGATTTGCAATATGGATTGGTTCGGAATTTATCTAGTTTGGTATTACGGGATAATAGTTCAACCACGACTAGTATAAATGGTGGAGATGTAGTAGGGCCGTGTAGTAACATCTTACACTGCTTTAATCCCTGGAAACAACAACTACAAACAGCTCCAAATGATGCTTTTCAAGCATATAACCCTCAAGAACAACTTAATAATAACTCACCACAAGATTTAATACAAAGATCATCAATGGCAGTATCAAACTATTTAAATTTACCCCCATCACAACGTAAAACATATATACCCAGTATGTTTAATACTACTAGTATTGATAATAATAATATTAATCATAAAAAAAAATCCAATCTTAAAGGCTGTATGAAACGTCCTACCTCAACCATCCCTTCTTCCACAACAAACACCAAATCAAAATCAAACAAGTATAGAGTACACTTTGCAGAAATTAAACGTATACTCCGTATAACGAAATTTACACCAAGTGAACAAATACAAGTATGGTATCAAAAAGTCGATTTTGATTATTTTAAAAATGAAATGACTTTGCTGATACAACAGGATGGTGCTAGTCGGGGTAAGTTAGTTTAGTTTTGTTGTATGTGTTTGTATGTTGTTGTATTTGGGTTTGTGGTTGTGTTGGGGGGTTTTCTGTTGGGTTGAAAATTGTTTTCATATCTTATGAGTCACTTTTTAAAAATGCTCACATCTTATGCTCACCTCACTTAATGTATCTTAGAACTGGCACAAGTGTGGTTAGAAGCACAAGCTTGTGAATCTAGTAGAAGAGGATCATCATCAGACGAAGGCAGCGGCAGCGATAATGAAGAGGACAAACAACAGCATCAACAACATAGTAAACCAAGAAAACATAACCGAGATGATTCAAACTCAAGTACGAAATGGTGGCATAATTACGATCATTCACGACGTGGATTAGAACGATATGCCAGTCCAGGACAGGCACGACAGATATTGGCAAGTTATAAAATTGCTGTTAAGAAGGTATTGGGTGAACAGCATCGTCAACGATTGTTGGGTTGTTTGTTCTTTATACCGGGTGTGTCTATGTATGATGTTGAGAAGATTGCTGAGATTTATCATTCGTATACTTCTTGGAGGTAAGTGTTTTGTCGTTATTGTGTAATGGTGTATGCCGATATGTCTTTGTGAACTAATTGAAATCTATATCCTACGCAAATATAGTCGAGACTTGGCACTAGCCGCTGGAGCATCCGATGCCGACGCTGTACGAACAAACTTTGACGAAAACAAACGGCATACACGAGAATACTACCTCCTCAAACAAATCGTGGCCAGTGGTAACCTCGTTCACAAGCACATGCCACAATTCATGTTACCCAAGTGTATCAAACCAAAAGGCTTCATAGATGAGAGTAAAAGCTTACATTCAACTATACAGATGAGGCCACGAGGATTAGGGAAACGATCAGTTTCTGTAGCAGGGAAAGAAGCACGAGAGGAGATGAGTCGATTAGACAATAATGATGTGATAGCTGCTGGTCCAGTATCTCCCATGTTGGCAAGTTTACAAGTTAACAGTGCCGATCATGATATGATGGGAAGTCCGAAATCCACTGGTAGCGTTGGAAGTCGAGCTAGTAGTCGAGGAGGTAGTGAAGTGAAGAAGAGTATGGCCGAGAAGGCGAAGAATTACCCTTTCCAACATTAGAGGGAGTTTGATTATCATTATTACCTCATACACATTTTACAGCATGAGCTCTCCTACTTAAAGTCATCTTCTTATATATACACTGGTTTATATTTATACATTATTTACTTCTTCTTGTTATCAAGTATGGCTGCTGTCAAAGATACGCTCTCCGACTACCATTTAACATATAGTATCGACCCCTGATTCATAGACTTTGGGGGTACAACGTAGTGGTGACAAAAGTTGTCACCACACTACTTCTTCATCTTTTTATCTTGGCCTTCGCCTTGACGTTCTTCTTGTGGATCTTCTTGTCGCTCTTGTATCGAGGGTTGTTCTTGTAACTGCTGCTGCTGGTGATTCGGAGGCTGCGGTTGTATCTGAGCTTGTTGTATCGGAGCAGTAAGACCAGCAAATGCCGAGGCAAGTGGGTTCTGTTGAAACTGCTGTAATTGAGGTGCGTGAACCACCGGATTGTACAAGTTTTGACTTTGTATCATATTGTTCATCAAAGCCGAATAGTCTTGAACCGGCGGCTGTTGGGCTTGAGATGTATTGCTGAGCTGACTAAACAAAGCGGCGGCAGATGCTTGTGTTGGGTCATTCGTTGCATTTGAGGCAGAGGCGGTAGGAACAGCCGAGGCCGAGTTGGATGCCGCTGAAGAATACTGAGGACCAGTATTAGACATATTCAGATTCTGAACATTGGCTTGATGAGGTATTGTATTGCCCCCTTGAGTCATTGACGCTGCCAGTAGCATGTTCAGATTAGGAATATTGGCTTGAGGCTGCATACTTCCTCGAGACGTTGTTGACGTCAAATTAGGCAAACCACTACCCAGCATACCTGCTTGTATCTGTTGAGCCTGCTGTTGATATGCTTGAAGTATAGAAGCAGCGACAATGGCTTGTGATGTATAGAAGGGTATGTTTACGAACAAAGACAAGATTAGCGGGGGCGGCACATGACAGAGACACATGATATGCACACATGATATGCACATATGTTGAATTGCACACATGATATGTTCACTTAGTCTTACCTTGAGTAGCTTGAGCTTGGGCTATCTGAGCATGAGGTTGTGCTACTTGAGCATGCGACGAGTGATCTTGTTGAGATGGAGGAGCACCTGGATGGCCGTGAGACGATGCAAAAGGTAGTGTTGGTATACCGCCGGCTCCAAGTAATTGATTCTGCCACAAGGCTTGTTGATTCTGTGAATTGGGTACTAAAGCAGCAGCTGCTGGATTAGTACCGGCCATCATAATTTGAAGTAGCAAGTTATTCATCTGTTGTTGACTTTGATTCTGACTTTGCATCTGCTGCAACTGATTTTGATCGACTGCTTGGTTGGGTAGTAGTAACTGATTGTTCAATTGCAGTTGATGTGGTGGTGGTTGATGCTGTTGTATTTGTATCAGATCACCAGCATGATGAGTTTGACCAAACTGTGTGTTAGGATAAGCAGCTGTGTTAGATTCTTCTTGGGATTCTTCTTGATGATCCTCAAGACTACTCAATGAATCATTACTCGAGGCAGCCAAGGTCGATGGCGGTGCAGATGCTGCTGGAAGCTTGCTATCACTCGACTCGGCCTTCCTCTTCCTACTACTTGACTTAGCTAGAGGAGGTCCAGGAACGAATGGCATCTTAGCCTTTGGTCCTTCCTCTTGTATACATCTATTGATGGTACTTAAGACGAGGTAGTCGAGGGTATTCCTTGGTACTTCTTGAGGAGGTGGATGTATGTCACTAATCTTTTGCAGTAGTGGCTCATTGTTTATGGACGCATCAACATCCTTAACACCACCGATTCTCTTCATTTTCTTACTGAGGAATGGCATTCCCCTAAGGAAGCGCTCGTTATAGAAGGATCCTTTATCAGGTCCTTTGAGCATACCTAGGTATGGAGATGGAGAGAGGAAGAGAGAGATGTGTAGATGTAAGAGAGAGTGTGGTACTATGGTATCCATACCATTCGGACACAGACATATAGAACAAAAACTCACGTCGGAAGCCCCATCCATTCGCCTGTCTATAGAAGCTTGCAATACTGCTTTGATTGTAGTAAGTCGGCAGTACCTTCTTTTCAAACTCGGACTGCATATCATGTGCACAAGATGTGAACACAAAAGAAGGAGAGTAGCAAGTTATGAGAGGTATCCTCTATGTGTGAACAATAGCAGAGAGATGTCATATATAACTCACCTGATTCAATATCCTCCAACTCCTCCCGTGCGGCATCCAGCTAATCACATCACTCAAACTATCACGGATCAGTATAGCATGCAACTTGACAACAAAGTTAGGAACGCTCAATGTGGTGGCAAGTGGCGTGAGTGGATCATCATCCACAAGATGTGAATGATCAATGTAGTAAAAGTATGGCGAGGGATTTAATACTCTGTTCTCCTGTCGTTTGGTTACTTTACGCTTCTTACTCGCCGACGACGTTGTTGTTGATGATGACTTCTTCTTCTTACTATTACTAGATGATGACGATGGATGGCCGCTGCTACTTGATATTGGCACAGTAGGTGAGTTGCTACTCGCTGATAAAGGAGAAGATCGAGAGCTTGATCTATTGGAATGTCTCCTCCTCCTTGGAGATTGATTGTGTTTATCTTCTACGGCCGATGGCTTTGAATCGTCCCCCGTTGCAATTGCCTGCGGTTGTGACGACGGTGAGCCATCATCACCCATGTTCATATATTCTATATCTCCTCTGCTTGCTATTGCTGCCGATTGTTGATTGCTATTGTCTATCGTTATGTGGCCGTCGTTCGAATTGTGATAGATTTTTAATTTTACTATGTTACTATTAGGTTGCAGTTGTCAACAACTTCTGCAACATCATAGCGTCATCGCCTCATCGTGCATCAATCTACTGGGAAAATTTTCTCATGTCAAATTAAGAAAGAGTCAGTAATGACGTCGCCAAAGTATTGTCTGATCCGACTATACGACTTCAATACCGAATGTTAAGTAACTGAGAAGGATATCCATCGTAGCGAACTTTATTTTCGATGGTATCCTTGGCACTGTTTTTCTACACGTTCCATAGCATATGTTGGCATCCTTGATAGAGGGCCTGAAATGTTTTTGGGGAGACAACAAAGCACAAAGAATGTGGCACATCAGCCCCATGAATGACAGCGGCATCTTCACGGTTTACAGGGGGGGAAGAGAGTCTTAGCAGTTGGGAGTTGTGGAGGAGATTCTATGTCTTGGAGGGGTTGTAGGTGGGGCCTTATCCTGGCCTTATCACTATCATGTACTCGTAGTACCTCTCCTAGTTATGTGCTTAGGAATATCCTGGATATCTTTTTCTATACTTACGTTATTCTCCCCATCTTCTAGCTTAATACTTGTCTCTTTGGCACTTCTGTATGTACCATTGATGTATCAATCTATCTGTCATAGCTCAGCACTAGACACTAAAGTTATCTGTCAATCACTTCCTACTACCCCTTCCCAACTACTAACCCAAGAGGTAATACCCGTATCTTTCCTAAGAACAAGCTTCTTGTATCTTGGCAATTAGTTCATACCTCAATAGAAGTATCTTCATACCCTTGCAACCTGTCCCCTCAAACATCAGATTAAACTACTAGGTCTACTCTTGTCCAATCGTATATCCACCAATAGAGATGTATCTTTGTTTTTTATTTTCTATTCCGCTTTCATTTACTGGTCATCCACATCTTCCTCAATCTTCTTATCAGTATCAATATCTCTCATCCTATTATTCACTACTTCTACAAAGTATAATTTGTAGTAGTAGTATAACAGTGTACTAGACACGGCCAGTAACTCAAGACTTACCGCTCCATCTTTCTCTACTATATATTCAGGATCCACTTGACAATAGTAGATATTTTCCGTATTCGTTTTAGTACGTGCAACTTGTTTGCAATTGTTATATCTATAACTTTCATTGAGTTCATTCAAGTTTCCATTGATGTAGATGTAACGATATCCTTCGTTGAACTTTTTACCATTTACTACACTTTGTATTGGATCGGACATTATTAATGTTATTACCGATGCCACTGTTGCAATTATGAGTACCTGCTCTAATATTGATGGAGGATCACCATCCTCCCTTCTCCACAATCTTTTCTTAAATTTCTTCTTCCACCAATCGTCGACAGTGATCAACCATCATGATTTCTTAGCAGCAGCCAAGCATACTAATGATGATGATTGATGTATGATATTGTTGTGGGTTGTTTTCTTATGATTATGGATAATCTTGAGGGGAGTGATTTAAAACTAAAATTTTGAGTTGCTTCGTTCTCAGTCAAAGAGGCACCAAATTTAGTAGAATCTTTTAGACAACACATCCAAATCCGGAGCCCCGTCGAGGGCTTTCATTGAAACAAAAGAATAAAGACAATTGATTGCTGAATAGATGATTAGGTTCATTTCTGAAGCATCATCTCAAGTCAAAAAAGAGGCTTGAGGCCCGCCCATAATTTTGGATCCCACAGGCGGGTTGTCAATGGAGGAAGGTAGCATACTTGAGGTGTGCTGACAAGATGAAGAACCTATATGGCATGCATTTACTCTGTGAGGGTATAGAGTGAAGGTATGAGCTGGGTACCAAATGATGATAGATTCAACTTCAGTCTTGATATTTTATCTAGAGTTTGCCTGTTTGGCATGCAATATACTCTGCGAGTACATATGAAATATATGTATGAATGTGGAGGAATGCATGAGCCGGGAGATCAAAGATCTACTCTAAAGAGTCCAACACATATTATGGAGGAGAAACGAGGAGAATATGTGTCGGACTAGATGTTATGTAGTAGTGGAAGAGGAAGATAACGCCTCGAGAGATCATCTTGTTGCCATGACGAGTTGGTTCTTTTGTATAGCTCTCCCAATACATGGAACGGTGAGGGATCTAAGGAGATATACGATACAGGCAAAGGACAAACCCGCTGCACGCTAAGGCCAGAATTTTGGGGTTGGTCTCTTGAACGATTGCTAATAACCGAGCTGAAATAGTATTGGACTGAAAAGAGATAGGAGAGTAGATGGAAGGCTTTGGTACGCTGAGTCCTTCCTAGGAGAACTGCTTTCGAAGCACACCCTCCAGCCACGGTGCCACAATTAACATCTTTGTGAGTACTAGTAGACACTGATCTAATCATTCTTAGGCGGGATATCATATACGAGATAGACGGCAGCATCAATTCGCATCCAGAAGGTGGATAGGAAATAGATTTCTGTAGAAATTGACTTCTGAAGTCGTAAAGCTAGCATATCAAATCAAATCAAATCAGTGTATGTTGATGGAGAGAGAAGATGGTCGATGATGGATGAACGCTACTGAAGATCTCGAAAAGGATAATAGTAGTATCCATACTATTGCAATGTACTTTGCCGATGAATACATACTACCAATACCCTCGAATTGCATACATCTACAACCGCATAGAACATCCAAGCCATTACTGGCTTAGAATGCATACTGTGCTTCAGGAAGAGTAAGTACCGCGACAGACCGACTCAAAAGAAAGAGATTAGATTGCCACTTAATATTGTTACTATCACCGCAGTGATATGAAACTATTCACCGCAGTGATAAAATAAGATATATTGTATCGAAAAAAGCAACAATATGGCCGACAATGTTATTGGTTTTAGTCAACACGGCCACATCAACTCAAAAGAAACATAACAATAAGTACCAAAATAAGAATAAAATAACAACGAAGATACCCTCACCAACCTAACTTTAGAACCGCTGTGCCCTTGCTTTGCTACTTGAATAACTACATCAAGATCATCACCGTATTGCTAATCTAATAAGGTTGATGAATTGAGAAACTTTAGATTGGTAGGCTAGCAGATTTGTCGATATCAGGTTAATTACTGTAAGATACTCTGCTCAAAATAATAAACATACACATCTTGTGCACAAAAATACATCACTTTAGATATTTGCAATTATCAATATCATACACCACATTATCGACAATAAGGTACTATATACGATATGTCATCAACAAATGGTAGCCGTGAAGTATTAGAGGCTGCAAGGAAGCGTCTAGCTTCTGCCAAATCACAAAGATCTGTGGCGTCGAAAAATTTAAAGATGCAGCAACAAATGTTAAATAGTGCAAAGAGTATGTCTGAAGCAGCTGATAAGGAATACAAGGAGGCACGAAAGGCATTAGAGGATGCCGAGAAAAAGTATGAAGTTATTGATATTGATAATGATAACAAGGGTAGCCGTAAACGATGGCATTACCATGTTGAATTTGCATCATCTGACTCTTCAGACCCTGAGGAAACCTCTGACTCTGACTCCGAGGACTCTGAAGTAGATGACATACATTCATTGTCATGTCCAATTACGGGAATGATATTCACGAACCCTGTTAAGAATAAGATATGCCATCATAGTTTTGATAGGGCAGGATTATCTCAATTACTTGGCGCACGAAAGACGTCTTGTCCAATTCCAGGATGTGGTAATAAAAATTTGTCTAATACTCAGGTGGAAGATGACGAGCATATGAAAGTGAGGGTTGAGAGATATTTGATAAAGAAAGCTGCAGAGAAGATGAAGTATAGAAGCTAGGGTGCTACATTCGGTACCTGAGCCTACTTCGTTAGCTAGATAATCTCTCCAACTCCGTGCATTTGCGTAATTTATAATTTGAGTATATCATAATATACAATTGATAGGTAGTATATTATTGTTTACAATTAGTGATATCAACTATGTATGTATTAACGAAATGCCTATCACTTAGTAGAAGAAGCAACATGTATATTAATTCGCTCTCTGTCTACGAATACTAATCTACATCTAGATGGACATCTCACACTTCCTCTTTGCCGTAGATGACTTCTTGTGAGCACTCGAATCAAACACATCTGGCAGTCTCCTCAATAGATTGTACATAACGGACAACCCAGATACATTAGTATCTTTATTCTATACACATATGGCATACACTCCTCAGTTCCTCTTCCTCTTCATAGACTTCTTCTGAGGACTTGAATCGAACAGATCTGGGAGTCTCCTTACTAGATTAAACATAGTGGACAATCCAGATACTCTCTTTCCAATCCAATCATCGTCGGTTGGCCTTCCAATCCAAGCAATAACAGGCGGCAGTACTTGTAATTCCATATCAAGAAACTCTTGAATGTGTGACGCATCAATATTTTCAGTTGAGAAGTGTGTCTGTAGAATCTTCTGACGTGCAACTTCTACTTTGTCCTTGTTCTTGTTCAATTCCAAAGATTCAGCAAGATGATTAGGGATTCTATCAAGAGGGTAAGCATAGTACTCATCGTGATCACCAAGTCTATGAAGTGTATGGTTGGAGTTGTAGGTATCCATGATACTGCTTTTGTTGCAAAGAAGACTTGAAACTGCCTCCCATCCCCTATGAGTGATCAACTCATTGTCATCCTCATCAGTATTATCATCTTGATACAGGTTAAGTACTTTCAAAGTTTTGTTATGTGACAAAGCATTTGCAAATGTAATCATTGTATCATCATTGATGTTGTTTTCATCTAGATGGAGTTCTTCTAATGCAAAGTTAGGACTTTGTAGGTAGCCTGCCAGTGCTTGCCATCCGGCTGGTGTTACTAATGGATTGTGTCCCAAATTAAGATACTTCATAGCGCTCATACTCGAGACTAACCTTACTAAAAGTTGCATACCTTCATTATCAATACTGTTTGAGCCAAGGCTCAGATCTGCCAGGTCCAAGTTAGAACCTTGTAATGTCGTGAATAATGATATCCAACCTGTTGGAGTAATGTAAACAGAGTTATCGGATTGTTGTTCAAAGTTTACCATGCAATTCATATTGAGTGTTTTCAACCTGTTCATATTCCTCAGCAGACTTGATAGAGCAGCCACACAAATATTCCTAACTTCATTACCGGATATGTTCAGCTTCACTAATTGAGTTCCCCTCCTTTGTAATGAGTTGAAGAAGGATTGCCAGCCTGCTGGAGTGATTGGTCGATTGTTACATATGTCAAGAGACTTTAATGTACTAATACTAGCTAATATAGCCAATCCATTGTCATCAACCTTGTTGTCACTTAGATCCAGATGTTCTATTGCAGATTGTGATAAATGAGTGAGAAGAGTCTGCCAGCCTCTACTGCTGATACCTGGATTGTAACCAAGAATCAGAGACTGCAGTGACGATACAGTTACAGCACCACCCAATACATCGGCTCCCTCGTCATTTATACTATTGCTAATTAGACGAAGTGTTGTCAATTTGCAGTTTGGATGCTGCAAAACAGTTGAAAGTACTCTCCAACCAGTTGAGGTAATTCGACGATTACCACTAAGGCAAAATTTCTTTAATGTACTGTTGCCCATTAATGCACCACACAAAGTACGTATCCCCTCATCAACAAGATCACAATTTGGGAGACGAAGGTCCCTCAATTTTGAATTAGTATGTGCCAATACTTTCCCTAAAGCCTCACATCCTGTGCTTCCCAATTTACCAAATTCGATGTCTAACCTGATGAGACTGGGGTGTCCACCTAGCCCCTCAAGGATATCCCCACCAAACTTAAACATTTGTATTGTACTAAATGTTATTGATGCAATGGAACTGTTCTGATATACACTCGAGAAGAAGTCTTGTAGTTGTTCTCTTGTTGGTAAATCTTGTCCATTGTCCCATTTACCCAACCAATAAGTAATTGATGAGTTAAAAGATATGCGTAACTTCTTCAGTTTTGCATTATTAGCAATGCAATCGCCATCCTCTTTCCAATCAATGCTATTGAAATATTTGTCACTTAATGATACACTGAGATTAGTGACCCCTGAATCATTCTGTTTTAATCTTTGTAAAATAATATTGTTGTCCAAACGGACTTGTGGATTGAGTTCTTCCTCTTCCATATCACTATCATCTTCTTCAATATTTATACTATCATCAACATTATCATCATCCATAGGATCGTCTTGATTGTTTGTGTCCTCCATTTTGTGTGCTTATTTGAGTATTGAAGTTGAGATTTATACAAAGAATAGCAAGTAGTAGGTAGTTTGTGTGGTAATAAAGAAGATGATGAAGGGCTCAGAATACCGTCTCCAAACCAACACTACAGAAAAAGCGTTAAATACCGATGTATTGAGTATATTCTCAGAGTATTTGCAGATCAATTGCAATACTAATAGACATATCAACACCACCAACTCATGATAATAGTATTTCTTCTTTAAAAAGGATACCGCTTTAAAATCGGGGACCACCACCAATGAAAGAGAATCTAATTCTACCTGACCAATGCGATATGTACATTATGTACATTCAGATTATCACAATGATCATACACCATTAGCATCATCTTTAGAAGATGCCCATTAGATAACTTACAGTATCATACAACATACCCTTAACGCAATTATCTTGAGTCGGTATTTTTCCGTTTCTCCAGTGTAAGTCAACACATGGTTTGACGTCGGCGGTGGCACGATATCATGGTACAAACCAACTAACGAGCCTCTGTAATATAGTACTACCGAATTCCATTGTCATTTTGAAGAATCATCGTATATCAAAAAAGTGAACATATATCTTGTGCACATAAAAAAAATGACACCTTTTGCAAATCTACTCTTTTTGATATCACTATCGTCTACAGCTATTGCAAGTAGTAGTGATACACAACAAAATGATACATCTGCAGAAGCAGTACTTGATGAGACAGGCAATGTTGATTTGGTGGATCCCAGAATTACTATAATCGACAGTAAGATCAAGGAGACGATACGTGAGGGAACCTTTGGTGATGGGGCTCCATTTGATAATGATGAAGATTCATAAATGGTGGTGATTTGCGGTTCACTTCTAAGGGTATGGTTAATTCTGCTAAGCCTATGCCCGATGGCGTGCCGAAGGTAATGCGAGAAGCAGAGATTCTATCATATGCATACTTTTTCTTATACTAACTATTCGTCATACACGGCTCTATACACACTCTATACACATTAAAAAGGGATTTCCCAAGATTAGAAAGGCTGTCATGACCGTCCAATTTGGAGGGAAGACAAAAGAGGCAAAGCTCAAGGATTTATATGATGATATTGCAACCAATGAGAAGGAATGGTTAACATTTCTTGATCATCCAATCAACATTGAATTTGTTTTTGAGTGTTTGGCAGTATGTCATGAGTATGCAATTATTCAACATGACACGTACAAAGATAGGGATGCTTGTTTGAAGGCATTAGATATTGAAAAGAAGTTATTGGATATTCTACAAAAGCAATCTGCTCATTTCGACGAGCATCAAAAGGGTGCATTTGGTAACGTCGAATATAAATACGATGATTTCGTTTTCAGGAATGGTCTAGTGGTAACAATAGATGGCAAGAGTGAAGTGTTACGAAAGATACAGCTACTGAAGAAACTAGTTAGGTTTGAGAAGAAGAATAATGCACCACCTGGCTACGGGTTGCATGGGTATTGGAAAGAGCTTCGTGAAGAAATGAAAGAACGGGGTATGGAAATACCTCACAACATTGACGAGGTGGATGATAAAGTCATAGCTGAGCATATGAAAGTTCAAAGAATGAAGGGTACGAAGCGTGATGATTCGAAACTAAGCAAAGATCTCATTGACTTCTTTGAAATGGACGGAACTATCGTTAGCCACCAAAAGAAGAAAAAGATCAAAGACTTTGTCAAAGGCTTGACCGAAGAACAAGCTATTAATATGGGTAATGCTTTCGGTAATGACATGGGAGGCTTGAGCATCAAGCAAAAGATGGAGATTCGGAAGGAAGTTGGTGATGACATTGATGGTTATTTACGTGCACTTGGCCAAATGCCCTAAGTTGAGAGCAAGGAGGCAAGAAGGAAAGAAGATATCATATCATAATCAAGGGTGGCACGGAGAAGATTTCATACATTGGAGGGGTTTATTTACACAAACAAGATGATTCAGCTTGGGATAGCATACTTTATGATAACTGAGATGATCATATCACGTTATCAGTGACACAAAAATGACATCATTATACAATCTTGTACAATTGAAATTCACATGTTACATTTACATTAACGAAATCTACAAGTATAATCACTTCCCATACACGTTAGTCTACACGGTAGCAGTCCTGTGTGGCCAATGAACTCCCTTGCTGATCTCGTCTATTTTGCATTCGATGATGATATGGCTGTTGGTTTCTTCTATTCATCTGTTGGACACTCTCCATAACTCTACCTCTTGGATTATTACGACTTGAGTTGCCGCCCTGATACTCAACCTCTACATTCTCTCCAGAAGTTGACCTAGAGACTGATTGTTGTTCTTTAATGACATTCGCTTGTTGCCATTCTTGACTCCTCCTACCCCTAGATGTTTTTGCTTTGACTTGTTGTACAAGTTTATCTCTTCGAGCACTATTACCGCCACCCCAACTACCTCTTGACTTGGGGGTTTTCATTTGCTGGATACGTTCGTGTGTATTATTATAATGATTGCTCGGTGTATCAACAGACGTAGACGGTGCTAAACCATGTTGATATTGCTGTTGTTGATGATGATGCCTTGGACTTGCCCTTTGCAGATAGGATTGCTGTTGAGTTGATATGTTACCCCCAGGTGTTGATGCTGCATTTCGTTCCTCTTGTTGCTGTCGTCTATGTCTGGAAATTGGCGATTCTTGTTGATGCCTGTGTCTAGCAATGGGTGACATCGCGTGAACAGGCCCATTATTAGCAGTGTTCTCAAAATTGTCTCCATAAACAGATCCGATACATGTTGGTATCGTTAGTCCAGACACTTCAGAGATTGTTGGAGATAGAGTAATACCATCTTCTTCATCATCATCGCCACCATATTCATATCGTGTCTGGATTGGCTCAGGACGAGCTTGATCTAAACCAGCGTCTCTAGAAAAAGCCGCTACTATATTTTGATTGTCCTCATCGTGTTTTTGATTCTGTCTCGGTATAGGAGAATAGTTTATTGACGACCGATTAGTAGGAAATCGATTGACAGTGCTTGGTTTGACTTGAGGTGAGATATTGTCAATCGGAGAATATCCTTGACCATTTCGATTAGCAACCCAAAGCGGTGATGGAGTATTGTCGTTTGCTTGATTCATATCAATTGTTCGAGGAGGCGATAGTTTCTTTAGTTGTTGCTTTTGTTGTTGCTGTTGCATCGTGGGCATGACTTTATTCGGACCTCGATTTTGCCATGAAGGCACTGCCTTGGCAGGCGAACTTCGATCATGCACAGCTACCACGGGCTTCTGTTGCACCTTGACAGGACTTCTCGTCGGAACTTTACCAGGAGTTCTCTGCTGCTTGCCACCGCCAAAGGCTGCAATTTTATCCTTGATTGACATAGGTTTGTCATCTTCAGGTTCCACTGAACTCTGCTCTTTGATAGACGCGGTGGAGGATACATTAGTGTCAACAGCAGCCTCCATGGGGGCAGGTATATCATCTTTCTTCGGACTTATAGATCGATCCTTCTTCATCAGACTGAAAGATGATTCTTTCTTGAAACTAGAGGCTACCTTTTTCTTAAATGAATACTGTGGTAGATCACCAACTCTTGATTTCTTGCTCTCAAATGCCTGCATCCGATTCTTCACTGATGAAAAGGAGGATGGCTCTGTTTCTTCTTTGGCCTTGGTATCATGCTGCTTAACCTCCCAAGATTTGGAAACGATTGCCTTGTCTGTATCCTTCTGCTCGATACTAGTCTCAAATGATTTGGCTGTTCCTCCTACTTTCTTGGGCTCTTCGACGGGCTCTTCTATACACACCTGTTCATATGCCATGGTGGTAGGATTCCATTTCATACCCATTCGTGGTGATTTCACTTCCTCCACTGCCACTTCCTCCTCCTCCTCCTCCTCCTCTGCAGATAGCCTTTCTTTCTCAGCAACACCTACCTCGTAAGCCATCTTCTTAAGATTCCAATTCATTCTTAGGGAGTTTACTTTTTCAGCTACCGCCTGTTCGTTTACTGATGGTTCCGTCTGCGTTTCAGATTCCGCCGACATAGACTCATCATCTTCTGCCTCTCCATCTCGACGCTCAAGAATCTTGGCATATCTCAATACCTTCTTTGTGTTGAGAGTACCGTCTCCAATTGTATCATCGCCGAGTGTACCCGTCTCATATGATTCTGCCTTGATCAATGAAGAGTCTTCAGTATCGTTGGTCGTACTCTCCAAGCTACTCATAGCCTGTATATCACTATTCGAAAGGTACAGTCCATTTCCAATCATTGACGACTGCCCCGTCATCACTGGCCTCTTGTATGATTTCTCTTTCTTCTCACCAGAGCCTGATGACGACTCAAACCTAGATCTAAGATTCTCGAAGGGAGATTGACGACCTTTAAAGGCTTGCTTATTTGATTCCTCGGAATCCTTGATCTCATTGGGCGATGGCACCTCCTTCCTGACTGGCACTTCGTATAGTTTACTACTGTATTCATTTCTAGCTGCATCTTGTTCTTCAGCTTCTCTCTTCTTAAACTCTTCCACCGGAGATGCAACAATCCCAGAAGATTCAAACCTCGACCTCAGTTGATGAATATTAGCAGAAGTGCTAGGAAGTGACCTTTTATTGCCTCCAAAAGATTCAACTTTATGAGGCTTCGTTGTCGTGCTGCCTACTTCTCTTGGTGTCATGCAAGTCTTGACTCTATTCATCACTGTATTAAACTCATCATCATTCTCATTCTTATTCTCCTCTGATACATCAAGTCTCGAAGTAGTAGGATTCTTGGCCTCGTCCTGATTCTGATTGGCATCCCTAGGAGTAAGACATACCTTGGCTCTGTCCATCACGGCGTTAAAGTCTGTCTCTTGGTTGCTATCCTCTCTAGGCGTAAATGCCTTGGCTCTGTCCATCACTGAATTAAAATCTGTGCTGCCATCGTGCTTCTCCTGATTAGTCTCCCTAGGCGTAAATGCTTTCGCTCTTTTCATCACGGAGGTGAAATCAGTACTGTCGTGCTTCTCTTCTTGATTGGTCTCCTTAGGTGTAAAGGAGAAAGCCTTTGCTCTATCCATAACAGCTAAAAATTCTTCATTATCAGATTCCTGTACAATGTCCAAACTCAAAGCAGACGGTTCTGTCATTCTTCTCGTCTGTCTTTTACCAGTAGCGGAGGACATGGTAGCAGCCTCCTTTCGTTTCTTCTCAAGTTCATCCAGAGTACTCCCATCTGGATCTATTGACTTTCTATTGCTCTTGTCACCAAGCTTTTCTTCCTTCAATGACTTTCTACTCCTCTTGCTACCAACACTTCCACCACCCTCACTCTCTTCTTGAGTACTACCTTTACTCACTTCATCCACTGTTTCAAACAATGGCGATGAGCGTAAAGATCTTGATGACTTCTTCTTTTTCTTCTTCCGGGGTGTGATGGTATACCCCAGTAAGCTTTCGTCCTCCTCATCATGATCACCATCCACCGGCGGATCGTTGGGGGTATTCTCTCCCAACTCAACCATCTTGGATGATGATGTAGTTACAATAGATCTGTCCCCCAAACCGCGTGGTAGTGGAAAGTTACAACCTATACCTCCACCCTTATCACCCTCGCTCATTGGACTTGCACCACTCGTTGATGACCTACCACCACTTGTTGACGAGGCGGGGGGCGATGATCCAACTTCAGATGGGTCTCTTCCCTGCTGAGACAGCCCAACTTCGGATGGATCTCTACCCAGTTGCTCCTTGAAAGTATCGTTAAGAACCGTACTTTCAATAATTGGCGATGAAATTTGTTGCTGTTGTGATGGAGCCTCTGGCGGTGATAGCGTTTGGACAATAGGAGATGATTTCTTGGGAGTTGTTAAGGGAAATACTCCAACATTCTTTACTGTAGTATCCAAAGAAGACGATATCTTGGGAGGTGGTATGCTTTTCCGTTTCATTGATACGGGAGAAAGCGAGATCTTGGATGTTGGTGATAATGATAGCTTTGAGGTAGATGCAGATGTCGAGTTGTTATTGTTGCTCAACTTGGAGCTAGCTGCATTACCAATTGTTAAGAGAGTCCCCATTGCCTTCTTTTGCATATTATCCGGTGATGATAAAGTGAAATTGAACTTGGTTGGTGTACTTCCACTCGCCGCTCTCTTGCTGTTGGCAACAATTGGTGATATGGCAATGGTATTCTTTACACCACCGGCGCTTGATATGGATGGAGGCTTGAATGAGAAGTCATCCTCATCGACACCAATCTTTAACTTTACTGCCTGAGTGGTCGTTGTTTGTGTAGGAGGAGGTGGTGGTTGAGAGTTTGAAGACGAGGGAGTGGAAGGTCCCCATCTTGCTAGACCACCACTCCATCGAGCTGCTGGAACCATTGGACTGAATCGAATTGCTGGTTTTGACACGGGAGCTTCTTTTTCATCAGACGATGGGGCAATCTCTTTGGTAGCAACCTCGGATGAAAGTTTAAGGTCCTCCTGCTTGCCCTCTTCTCCCTCTTCTTCATCATTTACTTTCTCCGAGGATATTCTTGAAACACTGGCCTTTGGTGGTGGTGTCTTATCCACGCCAGGTAACATACTACTAGCATCATCACCCTCTTCTTCTTTCACTACAATATTATTAACGTCATCCTCATACACCTTACTTCGTAAAGCTTGTAACCGTTGATCAAATTCACGTTTCATTCGATCTGATTCAAGTTTATGCTGACGTAACTTTTCCTTCCGTTCCATGAGTGATTTCGTAAAATGATCATTCTGATCGTTATTAACAATTACTTCTTCTTCAGATGCAGCTGGGAGATATTCCATTGTTACAATTGGTGTCTTCTTAGTTTGGTTGGTGGAAGTAGTAGTGCCCCTCGTCTCATCTTTACGAAGTTTCTTTAGTTGATTCATGAAGTTATTGACATCATCTAATGTTGTTGTTGTTGGTACATCCTTTGAGGAGGAGGAGCTTTGTCGACTTTTATTTGATGGAGATGGATCTGGCTTTTTACTACCTCGTTCGTCATCGTTGGTTGAAGTTTGTAATGGATCCAAACTCAATGGACTAACCATTGAGATATTCTTTTCGCCATCATTGCTAACCATTGAGGTATCATTCCCTTCCTGATCTTTTTCCTCGATAGGTTCTGTCGGTACTTCCACATCATTATCATCGTCGTCATGCTCCCAACTATTATTCCATGTCTCATCCTCTTCTTTCTTCGACATATCATCGCCTTCCTTAAGTTCATCAACAGTGCCAACCCATGTCTTATTATCTTTAACTTTATCATCCCCAGATGACTCCTCATTCTTAACAACCTCGGGAGTTGCCATAACATTATCAATCTGTTCATTAGTAACAGTAGTATTTAATTGATCCCATCCTGGTGAAGCACCCGTATTATTCGATACAAGTGTGTTAGGTGTATAAACACCAGCAGGTGTTGCTGCTAAATTTAATCGGTGACGAGCTGCACTTGTTGCTTTTGAAGATTGTTTATTACTGCTTTGTGGTTGTTTTATGAAGGATGATGGTAATGTATTGGTTACTGAATTTGAGTTTTGTGGCGTTGTTAGATTTGTAGGCATGCCCATCGAGTCAATGGTGGTAACATTCGTCGTTGTTGCAGTAGCAGTGGGCGTTGATGCTGTTTTGACAACCGAAGGTGCTGGGTTGTCAATCATACCACCCTCTTTTCCATCTCCGTCCTCGTGAGAAGAGGCAGCCATCATTCGTCTTGCCATTAAGTTCGATTGATTAGCAACATATCGTGCCGTATTGGATACAATTTCAGTTGGCACTTCTGAATGTCCAGAATTTGACCTTGTTGCTGTTGTTACTGAACCACCTTTATCACCACTGCCACCACTGTTGCTTGTTGAACTAGTAGTTTCACTTGCCATTGAATAAGTCTTCTTGTGTTGATTATTCTGTTGTTTCCGTATACCACTAACTGAAACATCTAATGTTGAAAAGTATTCCTCCATTGATTGGATGCTATTGGGTGTATCGACTTCTTGCTTTGTATTGTTAGACTGGTTATTATCTTCTTCCTTTGATTCGTTCTTGTCTAATACATGTAGTGCTGCCTCCATTTTCTTTTGTACATCCTTCTCGGCATCATCATGTTCACCCTCGTTTGAATTGGAAGAAGATGATATTGGAAAACCATCATTATCAATTTCAACCACCTTACTTGCACTGCCTGATCCTAATTTAGACTCAGTATCACCTAATGGCATATCTTGTGCACCCTCGTCCTTCTTAACACCAGCAGCGGCAGCAGCAGTCGAAGGAGATTCACTCATTGATAAAGACAGTGAACCCAAATTCGGTATACTATTACTATTACCACCACTCCTACCACTTCCATCAATAGGCATAGGTATACTACCGCCACTACTATTGTCCCCACCGCCAACATTATCAACAGCAGACATTATTGATTCAGGACTACTTTCAAATCCTTGTACTATTTCCAATAATTTATTTTTCGATGATGCACGTGGCAGTATTGTATTGTTTCTTGGTGTTGCCTTTGTTGATTGAGGTGTAGCAGCAGATTGTATATTATTCTCTCTACCAGCTATTGTTGATGATGGGTTAGGAAGTGATGATCGAGCCGCTTCAGTGGATATGTCCTTCTGTTTACGTCTAAATTGTTTCCATCGTATAACATCCTCAAATGGTGGTATATCACCAGGGCTATTACATCCACCCATTTCACTTACTCGTATTCTACGCTGAGGCGAACCGCCGCCGCTATTAGCTACACCACCAACTCCACCGTTATTGCTACTAGCAGACAAATTGGCATGAGCAATATGAACTCTTTCCTTAGCATTCTGTATATAACTCGGTGCATTATTAACATGTTCTTTAATATTTTGTGTAACCTTGCAACTTACAGTACTTAATGTTTGTGTTGAATTAGTAATTATACTTTCAGTATTATGTTGATTATCAGTAGATTCTAATACTCCACCGTACGAGCCGTTGGAACATGTTGCTACGTTTAATCCTAGTTTTTGTATGAATTTGTTTGTTGGTGATTTGTTTGGTGTTGTTGTTGTCGTTGTTGGTGATATAAATTCACTCATTATTAAGAGCACAAGATGTGTTCAGTTTTTATTGCAATTGTTAAGAGGTATCTTGCATTAAATAGTATAACCAATAGACTATCATATTCACAGTGATACCATCGGGGCATATCACATGTCTCTTGATCAGCTGGAGACGTTGTTCTCTTCCATGCCGCCGCACTTACTGCTCTATCTTATCTCTGCGATTTGACAGTTGTAGTGAAAGCAGAAAGGATACCAAGCCCAAGTGATGTAATAGAGAGAACATCTATTACCTAAATTGATATACGTAGATTTCATTTCAGCCAGCCGTATACACTCTCTGGTATATGATCGCCGTGGCAGTCAGGATGTACATATCGTATTGGTCAAGTAGAATTACCTAGATTGATCTTCATGGTGGTGGTCCCAAATAAATAAAACGGTATCCTTTTTAACATACTCAACTCTATTCTAAGAGAAGAGGAGTGGTGTTAGTGGTGTATTGCAATTGGTATATACCTACCAATTGAGCTGCAGATACTCTGAGAATATACTCAATATAGTATTCAAAGCTCTTCCTGTTAGTGTCGAGAGACGGTGTTATAATCCCTTCATCTTCTTTTTATACACACAAACTGATATAAATGGATAGTCATAATCAAGGGGTGATACTAGATCAGAACATATTTCGAAGGCTCAAACAGAACGATCCAACTATCACTCATCTAAATGTAGAATTTAGTGGTGCCATTAATGCGGAAAATTATTTCAATGATATTAATTGGAAAGAGGATGGTGATTGTATTGCTAATAATGCACATCTCAAGACGATTCGTATAATCTATCAAGGATTTCAAGCGTACATTTTAGGAGAGCAAGGAAATAACTTACCAACCAAACAGCAACTTCAAGACTTCTTCTCGTGTATACATCGAAATAGATCTATTAAAACATTAGTCATTAGTAAAATTTCCATTAACGATGAGTTTTGTACGGGTTTAATTGAGAGTCTATGTGGTCAGTACCCCTCTCGATAGTTTCGATGATCAAAGTTTAGCTACATTGGCTAGTATCGGTACATTAAATTCTTTGAACCTAAGTTGGAACCAGTCCATTACTCCAACAGACTGGCGATCCTTCTTCAATACATTGCATATGAGGGGAACTCAATTAGTGAAGCTTAACATATCCGGTAACAACATCGGTAATGAAGGTGTGGCTACTTTAGGCAGATTACTGAGCAATATGAGTTCGTTAAAAACGCTAGTCATGGATTGCATGGATGGCAACCAAGCGGCTATGGGTCGAGGAGGTACTTCACAGTTTTGGGGTATCACTTTTCACGTCATTACAGGATTCTAACTTGAACATGGTAAATCTATCTTTCAACTATAACAATATTGACGATGAAGGAATGCAACTTTTGGTACGGTTAGTTTCGAGTATGAGCTCTCTAAGGCATCTTACTCTGAATGATAGTCAAAGAGTCACACCTACTGGTTGGCTTCATTCCCTCGTAGTGTACCTTCAAAGACCCAACTTTGCATTAGAAGTAATTTATCTCGACGGTAACACAATCAATGATGATACAGTGGTTGCATTCACTAGTGCCTTGGCACATAACAGAACTTTGAAAAGTCTTTCTATTGATGGTTGTATTGATGAGGATGACAATGACATTCCGTTAATAACAGAGAGAGGATGGGAAGCACTTTCCAATCTTCTCTGCAACAAAACAAGTATCATAATAGTACCTACAACTCAAACCATACACTTCAATACCTTGGTGATTTAATCCCTGATGTTCTTGTACCATATTCAGAACTGAACGAGAACAAGGACAAGGCAGAAGTTGCACGTCAAAAGATACTGCAAACTCACTTCTCAACGGAAGATGGTGATACTTCAAATATACAAATGTTACTTGATATGGAATTGAAGATGTTGCCAAGTGTTATAACTTGGATTGGAAGGCCAGTGCCTATTGGTTGGGAAGGTGTTCAAGTATCCGGATTGTCTACCATGTACAATCTAACGAGGAGGGTACCGGATCTGTTTGATTCGAGTCCTCAAGTGGCAAAGAGGAAGCGTAGTGTATAAGGTGAAACCTTAGTATATATCACGTATATCGTTTCTAAGAAAATAGTCGTCTATTCACATTTGTAGTGGCCATACAATTGCAATTATACACACTGTTGCAACTCAATTAATAAGTCAGAAAGGATACCAAGCTCTCATATCTCTTCTCCTTTATCTCCTATTCTTTATCGGATATACTAGTATTTCAATTCAGCCGTAACACTCTTGTATATGATCGCTTTGGTAGGCAGGCAATATATACTTATATTAGTATTGGAGTAGAATTAGATTGCCTTCAATGGTGGTGGCCCCGATTTATAATATACGGTATCCTTGACTCATTTATTTTAAAAGAGTCCAATGAGTAATGCTGAGTAATGTAAGTCCATGTAATCTCCATTGGTATTGCAATTGAGCTGCAAATACTCTGAATATACTCGATATATCAGTATTTAACGCTATTTCTGTTAGTGTCGTCGTCGTCGGTTTGGAGACGATTCTAGCCCTTCTTTATACACCACACAAACTACTTCTATCTATCGATACTTGCTATTCTTTGATACAAATCGTCAACTTCAATACTCAAATAAGTACACAATGGAGGACACAAACAATCAAGACGATAATATTGATATTAATAATGATGATGGTACTATAGATGAGAGCAGTGATATTGAAGAAGAGGATAGTAAACTCCATCCGCAAGTCCGTTTAGACAACAATATATTGCAAAGGCTCAAGCAGAACGATTCAAGCATTACTATTACTTCTCTGGACATACAATTGAATTGTCCTTTTTTTAATAGTATAGATTGGAAAGAGGACGGCGATTTTATATCAAACAATACACAACTCAAGACGATTCTTATTACACATAATGGTAGATGTTTAGATAGAGATTGGGGAGAACCTTATATTTTAGGAGAGCAAGGAGATGGGTTACCCACAAGACAACAACTTCTAGACTTCTTCTCGTGTATACATCAGAACCGCTCTATTAAGGAATTAGTTACCAGATCAATCGAAGTTGATGAGTTTGGTGGGGGGTTGATTGAAGGGTTGAAGGGTCACCCTAGTCTCACCAAATTAGAAAGTGGCAAGATTGGAAGCATAGCATGCACTGCAGTAGGCAAGGTATTGAACCACCCAGCATCTAAATTGGAGAACCTTATTATCAGTGGTAACCTTGATGACGAAAGATTTGGTATTTTGTGTGATGCATTATTGGGCAACAGCACATTAAAGAAGATAGACCTTAACCTCAAGAGAGACATTACTTCCGTTGGATGGAAGAAACTTTCAACTGTTTTACGTCATCCAAGCTGCAAATTAGTTGACTTAGGACTATATAATGCTGGACTTAATGATGAGGGAACAAATATACTGGGAAAAGCTTTTAGTAGTACATCAATTAAGTCCCTGGATCTTGGTTTCAACGAATCTATACTCAGTGCTAGGTGGCAGGCATTATTCAATCAATTATCGCAAACTTCAATAACCCATCTGAACATCTGTGAAAATAGAATTGATGATATGGCTTTAGCTGTTTTGGCTAGCATTAGTACCCTGAAGTCTTTGGATCTGAGTTTTAATGGTGAAATTACTCCATCAGGCTGGCGGTCCTTCTTCAACTTATTACAAACAAGGGGAACTCAACTAAAGAATCTTTTCATCTCCAGTAATAACGTTGGTGATGAAAGTATTGCTGCATTAGGTAGTTTATTGAGCAGTATGCCATCGTTGAAGACACTGGGATTGAATGACGTATCAGATAGGACACTCGATCACTCTAATAACATTACTACACAGGGATGGCAGACATTATTTACAACATTACAAGATTCCAACCTAGATCTGGCAGATCTGAATCTTAGTATAAACAGTATTGACGATGAGGGCATACAACTATTGGTACGGTTAGTCTCAAGTATGACTTCTCTAAAGTGTATGAATCTTAGTTGCAATCGGCCGGTAACACCTTCTGGTTGGCAAGTACTCACAGGCTATCTCCAAAGTCCAAACTGTCGCGCATTAGAAACTCTCGATTTAGATAATTGCAAAATCAATGATGATACATTGATTGCCTATATGAGGACCTTAGCACAAAACAATACTTTGAAGCGGCTGACTCTTTATGAGTGTACTGATGATGATGACAATCATTTGATCACCGAAAGAGGTTGGGAGGCTCTTTCATCTCTCCTCTGCAACAAATCAAGTATCATGGATACATACAACTCCAATCACACCCTGTGTGATGTTTGTGATGATTTTGTTGAAGAGGATTTGTCTGATGATCTTGTTTCGTTGTTGAAATTGAATAAGAACAAGAACAAGGCAGAAGTTGCCCGTCAAAAGATTCTACAGACTCACTTTTCTGGTAGTGATACCACCTCAAAGATGCAAGTGTTGCTCGGCATGGAATTGGAGATGATGCCAGCTGCTATTGAGTGGATTGGTAGGGGGGACGTATATGGACTATCCACCATGTACAATCTAATGAGGCGATTACCAGAGCTTTTTGATTCGAGTGCTCAAAAGAAGAAATCTACTGCAGCCAAGAGGAAGCGTATTGCCTAGAAGCAGTAATAAGGTCACACAAGTTATAACTCATTTGAATGAGATGCCACACAAACATTCAAGTGTTTCTTGATATGGAATTGGAGAGATGCCTAGTGTTATTGGGTGGATTGGAAGGTCTACATCTATCATTACAAAGGTACGAATATATCTGGATTGTCCACTATGTACAATCTCATGCGCAGACTGCCCGATTTATTTGATTCGAGTCCTCAAAAGAAGTCATATGCGGCAAAGAGGAAGCGTGGTGTGTAGATAAATGGATATATCAGATTCTAATCATTGGGTAATCATTTGTATATTATGATATCATTTAATGGTTATGTTCACTATCTACCGCTACCCTTATCATTCGATAAACAATTCTTAACAAACTTGTGCAACGTAACACATCCATCTCTTGCTAACTCTATTGCCTCAGTACTAGCACTTAATGGCATTTTACCAAATTGGTCCCATACTGTAACCTCTCTCCAATTCGGCATTAAGGCAATTGTCACAACACCCGAGGCTTGTAATATTTCATCTTCGGTTGGGTCGGCAATTGCTACATATTTCACCTTCTTCTTATTCTTTGTATTATCATTATTATCTTCTATCTTCATCATTACCGCAGCACTTGCAGCACAAACAACATCCCTCATGGCAATACCTGCATCTGCCAATGCCAAACTAGCTCCCACAACTGCGGCATTAAATACACCTCCATCACTTTGCAACACTTCAACATACACCTCTATACACATTTTACTTTTCATCACTTCATCTAATGAAATAACACTGGGTGATAATGCCTCTGATAAACGATGTGATAGATATGTTTCATCTAAGAATGCGGCGGGTGCACATAATGACCCGCCTGAGGATAGTAGTGATATATCACCGGCTGTTCCTATTGTATCACGGGGTATACGTGCACCAGTAGCTGCTTTGGATGTTGAAAAATCTTGTGATAATGAATGTTGTGCCAATGTTTCCATTCGTATACCAATATGTGGCATGTATCGAACTAATATGTGGGGTGGGGTGGTATTTTTATTTGTTTATGATATGTGCACACATCATATTTATAGAAAGAGATGAACAGATTAGACACATATCACGCCGCATAATAACATATATTAAAGACTCTCATTAACAATCTAATATACCCATTTTTTATTCACTTACCTTCACAAACTAATCCACCACCATTATTGGCAGCATTCATACTCGAACAATTAATAGGTCGAGGACCGCGTACTGATACCAATAACTTTGTATGTCCCCACTCCACTAATGAACTACCAGTTGATTGTGATAATATAGATTTAGATAAATGTATATGACGTAATGTCCTTGGTCCTCTACTTTGTTGTTGTTGGTTTGTAGTACTTGAATTATCTTTTGGTTGGCTGAGAGTATTGCCATCATTTATATCGTCTGTTGGGCGATTTGAAGGATCGAAATTGAATGATGTTGAAGTGCCTGTAGATGAAAGAGGTACGTAGCAGTTTGTTAGGGTTGCTGTTGCCGACATGGGCGGATGATGATGGGTAGTAGCGGCTGTCATGATCGAGAGCAAGAGAGACATTATTGATGGCCGCCCAGAGATTAAGATCGTGGAGATAGAGTGGAGAAGAAACCGTTTTTGGCGATAGCTCTTTATGACAACGAAATGGAGACAATGAGATCATGGCAAATAGCTCTATTGCCGCTGTTTTGTGCCATAATTTACAGTATTGCAATAGAAAGATGATGAAGTTGTTTGTACTGTTATTAGCGGCGGTCACCGTCAACGGGGCTTCGGTGGCTCTCCGTGGTATTACTTCTGTAAGTGAAACATATCATGTGTTAGGTCATTGCAATCAATATGTATACTATACTCAACCTCATAATCATAATGTCTCTATCCACCATGTCTATACTATATACTATACAGTTTGGAGATTACGTTGCAGTTGCAAACAGCTGTACAGGTCGAGCTAATCCGTTAAATTGTCTTGATTGTGTGTCAGTCGTAACGGAGCTGACAAGGAATGTAATCCAAATTCACATCATAAAGTCAAGTACAGCTGCACCGAAGGACAACACTTCTGCTGTACCGTATCTGATATTAAGGAGACGGACTTTGACGATAAATCAAAGGAGGGCAAATCAAAATATGGTATGTGTAAGGCATGCGCCGAAAATGGTGAAGAGGCGGTAAAAATGAACATGTATAAGGATAATGGTGAACAAGTTGATGATTCCGAACTGCAATATCTATGCTGCTCGGGAGAGGTTAGTGATGTTAGTGCCATTTCTGGTATTACAGCGGAAGGTCCTCCGTTTGGAGAGATCTCAGGTGTTTGTTCGGAAACTCCAGGAGAATCTATCAAACTCGAGTAGATATATTATGTATGGGTAGATGAGACGGAGAGTTAGTTGTTTACAACATCAGATGTAATGGGTAGTTATCTGATAGTATCTGATCTGGGTAGTAACTAGCTGGGAAGGTTGTTTTCAAGAAGAGTAGTTAACAAGTTTAAGGTTAGCTACTATCGGATTGCAATCTTCTAAGATTATCTATTAGTATTAGTAATAGTAAGTAGAGTATCTATTAGTATTAGTAATAGCAAGTACCTCAGTTTAGGAAGCAGACCATACTGACTACTTCTTGATTTTCTTGTGAATCAGCCTCCTCATTCTAAATATCACGCTTCCTCTTTGCTGCAGATGATTTCTTTATAGCAGTATTCGAATCGAACAAGTCTGGCAGTCTCCTAGTCAGATTGTACATCAGTGACAATCCAGATACAGTCGTACCACCCCAATAACCGATAGGTGTAGACCTCCCAATCCAAGCGATTACAGAAGGCATCATCTCCAATTCCATATCAAGTAACATTTGCATTGATGTATCATTATTAGAGAAGTGAGTTTGTAGAATCTTCTGTCTTGCAACTTCCGTCTTGTCTTTGTTCTCATTCAAATCTAAATATGGAACGAGATCATCATATTGATCACAAGTATCACCAGAAAAGTAATAGCTAAGATCTTGGAGTGAGTGGTTGGAGTTGTAGGTATCCAGTATACTTGTTTGGTTGCAGAGGAGAGTCGAAACTGCCTTCCATCCTCTCTCGGTGATTAGATAAATCGGTTCAACTTCATCATCATCGTCAGGTGCATCAAGAGAAAGCCGTTCCAAAGTTTGGTTATGTGCCAAGGCACTAGCAAATGCAACCACTGTATCATCATTGATAGTGTTGTATCTCAGATGGAGTTCTCTCAATGCAAAGTTGGGACTTCGTAGATAGCCTGAAAGATCTTGCCAGCCAGCAGGTGATACTCTTCGGTTGGAATTCAAATTTAGGCACTTTAGAGTGCTCATTCTCGATACTATCCTAATCAAAATCTCCATGCCTTCATCATCAATGATGTTACTACCGATACCAAGCTTTACTAAGTCTGTGTTAAGACTTACTAGGTTCAAGTTTGCATTTGCAACTTGGAGGTAGCTTGCAAGGGCTCGCCGCCAACCAATGGCTGTTACTCCATGGATGTGCGCCAAATCGAGATACTTCATTGAGTTTATATTGAAAACCGACCGTATCAGATGTAGTATGCCCTCATCACAAATCTGGTTACTATCGAATTCTAGCCTTTCTAATGACATATTAGAATCTTGTAATGACCTGAACAATGTTTGCCACCCTGTTGGAGTAATAATGTTGTTAGAGTGACCGTATGAGCGTGATATACTGCTCATCTTTAGTATTTTCAATGTAACCATGTTACTCAATAAACTCCCTAGAGCAACAACGACACTTTCGTTGCCAATGTTGATGTTTTGTGAGAGGACAAGCTTCACCAATCGAGTTCCCCTTGTTTGTAATGAGTTGAAGAAGGACCGCCAGCCTGATGGGGTACGTAATTTAATGTCAGTCAGATTCAAAGACTTCAATGTACTAATACTAGCTAATGAAACCAAACTAGCATCATCGATATTATTCCATCCAAGATGCAGACTTTTTATTGAAGTATGAGGTAAATGATCGAGGAGCGTCTGCCAACCTGCACTGCTAATAGAATAGTTGGACGATAGATCTAATTGCTTTAGAGATGATCCACTCAAAGCACTAGCCAATATACTTACTCCCTCATCATTTAACTTAGTTGAACTTAAAGAAAGATTGGTCAATGTGCAGTTAGGGTGACGTAAAAGAGTTGAAAGTGCTTGCCAACCGATTGATGTAATTTGATAACAACTTAGACCGTTAATGCATAAACTCTTTATTGTACCATTGCCAGCTAATGAGCTGCATAATATCTTATAGCCATCATCATTTAGTCCGTGATTAGGAAGATGCAGGTCCTTCAATTTGGACTTTGGATGTTTCAATACCTTCCCTAATGCCTCATATAAAATGCTTCCCATATTATTGAATTGTCTAATTTTCAATTTTACTAGACTGCAGTGACCACAAAGCCCCTCAATTAGGAACCCACCAATTTCTTTATCAATCTGATCTGAACATATTTCTAATTCCTCAATAGATCGGTTTTGATGCACGCTTGAGAAGAAATTTCTTCCTCCTTCTATAACACAAGGCCCCAAAATTATACACAACTTCTTGAGATGTGTATTATTAGATATACAATCACCGTCCTCTTTCCAATCAATACTATTGAAACAGCGCACATCTTCGTCCGTGAATAATACAATATTTGTACTAGTAATAGTTGGATCATTCTGCTTGAGTCTTAGGAATATATTCTTGTCAAAATCGAAATCACCCCGGCTATCATAAACGCTATCAACATCACCGATATCATTAACATTGCCCTCGTCGTTATCTATATCATAGTCTTGTTGGTTTGTTGTATCCCCTATCATAAGTGTCTTGTATGCCTCTCTTAAAGATTTAGTATCGTCTTGGTTGTTTGCATCCGCCATATATTTATTGCGAGGTGAATCAATTTACTAATTTTATTGCTTGTGTTTTTATCGTGTGTGGTATAGATCTATAAATCTATCAGCAGCGAAACCAAAACCAAAACGTTAGAAAACTGATACACTGGATATACGTCAGCAATATATTGCAATGGATAGTGAATTATTATAATTATTATCTCCCAACCCATATCGTACCACTCCAAATATTTCCCTCGCTCGGGGTACTTTACCCACCCTATCTTAAGATACCGTAAAAGATATTGATGGGGGTAAGCTTGAATCCAATATTCTACGTGACCAAGGGTATGAGTTTGTAATTTTTTAAAATGATTTTGGGAATCCTTACTTCTCTCTAACAACAACAACAACACCAAATAGAAACACTTTAGTTTGTACGCCATTGTTCATGGTCAAACACCTCACATTAGCTCTAATACTACTACTACTAACCGTATATCCTCACACATCGTCATTTACCCCCGTACCAACACAACAACGGTACAAACAAAATTATAATAAGCAACAATTTTCATTTCATACTTTACAACAAGCAACATTTGTAACAATGCCATCTGATTCCGAGGAACCAAAGCAAAAGAAGGTTAAGACTGATGAAAGTGCAGCGGCAGCAGCAAAGAGTGAGGAGGATGTATCAGTTGATGTGCAACGAAATGATGATGGTACGGATCTCTCTTTATCTCTAGCTATCCGTATTTTGAGTGGTTGCAATAGTGTAATCCTTTTCTGACACGCTTACCTACATCCTTGTACTTTATATTACAATATTATAGGTGACGCATACTTTGAATTAGCAGCAAAGAAACGATGCACGGTCAAAAAGTATAGGAAGTCTATCCTTGTTGATATTCGTGAGGTATGTTTTTTCGATGTGCATGTGCTCTATTTTTATACTATTGAGATTTTGCAACGTTGTATATCTTTTGTATATATGTGTCAATATTAATGTGGTTAACTATGCCTGGTTAACTATGCCTCTATGTATATAATGTTGTCTAATTATGAATATTCCATACCAATACAGTTTTATGAAAAGGACGGGAAGACATTACCCGGGAAGAAAGGCATTAGTTTGTCATTGGAACAGTACAAAGCATTACGTAGTGTTATCAAGGATGGGAGTTTGGATGCAGTAATCGAAGATTTGGAGGCGGAATAAACATTTTACCTTCTTTGATGACGTATATGTCAATGATTGAGATTGCTAGGGGGCTAGAGTTTGATAGCGGTGGTTGTTCATGCGATACAATATTTACGGTAAATATGCCAGGAAGTTGGGGTTGTGGGGATTGGATTAGTTTGAAGGGTTTGTTCATAACATATAGTATGGTAGAACAATATCACACGAAATCAGTCGGGATTCTTGTCGGTTGAGTTTAGATACAACAATAAACACAAGTAAACCACCGTATCCTCTTCCATTGAATGCATACCAAACCTCAATAAACACAAGTAAACCACTCTCCCGTACATTTATTCAACAAAACAAACAAGTAGTAGGTCTCACTTGTATTGGTTTATCGTATGAAAAGCATTTATATTTGTATACCTATCCCGGTATCGTGTCTTCGACATGAGACAGTCTGTCTGAACTTTTCAGATTAAAAAATACTCATACCAAAACGATAGGCCGCTATCCAACACTAATATTATATTACAAAAAAGACAAAGTCATGGTTGAATTATCATTATCTACAAAAGAATCGGAAGTTTATAATGAAATACATCATAACTTATATGAGTGGGGAGTCAACCGCCAGGATAATGAACATGTTAGATTCCGCAAGAAGATAATTAAAGAAGCCATTTCAAAACTATCCAAAGAGTTTGATAAGCCACTCGATTACTCCACGCTCAAAAAGGAAAAGTTTCCCAAGAATTATAACGATGCCTATGAGCATGTACTACGGAAGGATGAAGTACCAGCCAATGTTCATAATTACATTGATCGATTAGATATTGACGCATACCCTGAGCCTTATCATCGTCTTCGTGATCGTATTACTCATAAAGTTGTGTATAGTCCAGGTGATATAAGAGGATACATTGTGAAGCGTGAGTATAAACAATTCAGATCTGAGCAGCTTGATCCTCTTAACAGGTACAGTTTCATTGAAACTACTGAAGAAGAGATCTTCTTTAAAAGGTGGTTTGTTGACGATGATGTTGCTTCAAGTCAGGGTATCCTTCTCGAGGCTGTACTAGCATGTCATGCTCTTCAGTTTGAAGCTTGCTACAACTGCAAATGTAGAAAGACATTGAGATGGAATGGAGGCGGAAGTTCATCGTGGCAGGATATTGTTTGTATTGAATGTGGTAAGTATATATCGGAACTGAGGATATCAATCGTTCGACTCTAACACTTGTTTCCCCTCTTCACAGGAGCTGTCTATGAAGTAAAGTCCAAGGCAGATGTGGAGAAGGTAGAGAGTGTATTCAAGTACAACAATATTCAGGGAGGCTCGTTTTCAACGTGGTGTCAATTGAATAATTCTAAGCAGCCATCTCAGAAGTTGTATTTGGTCATAGTGCCGAGAAGACCTACTCTTAATAAAAAGCAACAAAGAGGTAAGATTCTCTCAACCTATTCAATTTGTCATGTAACTTGCTTGTGCTGAGCTTCTCTTTTGATTGATAGTTTATCCTGTTACAATCGCTGAGATCGATAACGTTCTTCCTAAGCTATACCATGGGTCTTTCAATCCAAATCAGAAGTACGTGAGTTTTAAATCAAATGTATCACTCAAGCTTCATACCAAAGCAAAATGGTTTGATTTGCCTGTTACTGGGGAAGTAATTGAGATGGAGGAGATTGCCGAGCGAGTCTTCAAAGACCGTTTCACTGTGGATACATATAATAAGTTTATGGACTTGTATTTTGGAAACGATAGTATTGAGGAGAAGGAGAAAGAAGAGGTTGAGGAAGCAGTTCATGATGAGGCTGTTAATGTTAAAGCAACAAATGATATCAAAGATATTACAGATGAGTTAAAACAGCTAGAAGTAGTTGATGATTGGGAGGATTTGGCATCTGATTCTGAGTAGTTAAAAAACTCATGAAGTCTTTGTAAAAACAATAAAATAGTCGATGTGGCACTGAACAGTTCTTTCTACTATTGATCATTTATCATATGTACTTGAAGCAGTAATTGATCAACAATACAAGTTAATGAATGTGTTTACATGCCAAGGAAAAGAAGATATGTGCCATAAGCTGGTACATTTCTTGCCTAAGATAAGAAGTTTCTGCCGACTTCCAGGCAACGTTTGGCCATCAAGTGGTACCTCAGAGATGTAGGCTTGCTACTATAGTGCTTGTTTGGCATTGTATATATGTATAACAGACAGATGAACACTCCCAGCAT